>Ga0154006_1000078_pt1 | contig 35686 bp, 30 predicted proteins | sample TSFL090MetaG_FD_104747 | JGI IMG/M metagenome (GOLD analysis project Ga0154006, IMG submission 104747) | Attine ant fungus gardens microbial communities from Florida, USA - TSFL090 MetaG | ecosystem: Host-associated > Fungi > Mycelium > Unclassified | place: USA: Florida, Wakulla State Forest...
ACCTCCTGATTACTGATTTTAATAAACTGTTCCAATGTTGTAAGAGCTTTACCGGAATCGATAAGTTTGCTGGCAAATGCGATACCTTCCGCTATGTTTTCCGCTTTGCCGCCGATATACAATGCTGCCCCTGCATTCATCAGCACAACATTGCGCTTGGGACCTTTTGCCCCGCTGAGCACGCTTCGAGTGATCTTTGCATTTTCTTCAGGGTTACCGCCTGCTATATCGGATTTTTTACATCTTTCTAACCCAAATTCTTCTGGTGTAATCGTTGTCGTGTGATACCAACCGTCCTTAAATTCACAAATCGTTGTTGGGGAACTTAGTGATATTTCATCTAACGTGTCTTGTCCATAAACAACCATACCTCGTTTTACACCGAGGTTGATAAGCACTCTTGCCAGTGGCTCGACAAGGTATTCATCATAAACACCGAGTAATTGAAGGCTCGGATTTCCTGGGTTGGTTAGTGGTCCGAGAATATTGAATACCGTTCGAAATCCTAATTCTTTGCGGATGGATCCGACATGTTTCATAGAAGTGTGGTATTCCTGCGCAAAAAAGAAACATATGCCCACTTCGTGTAATAATTCAAGGCATTTTTCGGGAGATTGCCGAATATTAACGCCCAGGGCTTCAAGGCAATCAGCTATGCCACTTAAAGAGGAGGCTGCACGGTTTCCATGCTTTGCAACTTTCATTCCACCCGCTGCTATCACCAATGCGGAGGTAGTGGAGATATTGAAGCTGTGTGCGTTGTCGCCACCCGTACCGACGATTTCGAACAGTTCCATGTCTGATTCAACTTTTGTTGTGTGATCTTGCATTGCAGCAGCACATCCTGTGATTTCATCGACGGTTTCAGCTCTGGCACTTTTAGTGGAAAGAGCGGCGAGAAAGGCGGCATTTTGTGTTGGTGTGGTTTCTCCACTCATAATTTCGTTCATGACTCTATAGGCATCGGTATAAGTTAAATCTTCTTTATTGACAATTTTCACGATGGCTTCTTTAATCATTTTCTGCCCTCCTTTATAAAATTTTCGATCATTGTTTTTCCATTCGGGGTCATAATAGATTCAGGATGAAATTGTACACCATATATCGGATATTCCTTGTGCTGGATTGCCATGATTTCTTGATCTTTAGTAACAGCCGTCACTTTCAAAACATCGGGAAGTGTGTGACTGTCTACAGCTAAGGAATGATATCTTGCCACAAGCGCTGAATCTGGGCAATTATGAAAAAGTGTGCTGTCAGTATCGAATGTCACCATCGATTGTTTGCCATGCATGGGTTCTTTGGCATAAGTGACCGTTGTACCAAACGCCGTACAAATTGCTTGATGGCCGAGACAGACACCGAGTATTGGGATGTTTTTACCTAATTCTTTAACGACATCAATCGTAATACCTGTATCTTCTGGAGGTCCCGGACCGGGAGAAAGAAGAATTTTGCTGGGATTTAAATTCCTAATTTCCTCTACACTCATTTCATTGTTTCGAATCACCTCAATTTCTGGTGTAATTTCTCCGACAAGTTGATAAAGGTTATAAGAAAAGCTGTCGTAATTATCTATAAGTAAAATCATCATTCCACCTCCTGTGCTAGCTGTAATGCATTGATAACAGTCTTCGCCTTGTTGATACACTCCTCATATTCTTTTTCGGGAACAGAATCGTAAACAATGCCTGCGCCGCTACGAATAAAGATTTTGCCTTTTTTCTTGTACGCAATGCGGATAGCAATGCAGGTGTCCATGTTTCCGGTAAAGTCAATATAACCAATGGCACCACCGTAGATCCCTCGCTTGTTATTTTCCAACTCTGCAATCAGCTGGCAAGCTCGGATTTTTGGGGCACCTGAAAGCGTACCTGCGGGCAATACTGCTTCAATAGCATTCAGACCGTCAAATTCATCTTTGATTTCACCTCTCACGGTAGAGCCGATGTGCATGACATGGGAATATCGTTCAACGCTGTGCAGTTTTTCTACCTGAACGCTACCGAATTTGCTAATTTTTCCAAGGTCATTTCTGCCAAGATCGACTAGCATATTGTGTTCGGCAAGCTCCTTTTCGTCGGCAAGCAGCTCGGATTCCAGTGCTTTATCTTCTTTATCTGTTTTTCCCCTAGGTCTTGTTCCGGCAAGAGGAAAGGTATGCAGAACGCCATCCTCTAGCTTCACCAAGGTTTCGGGAGATGCGCCTGCAATCTCAACATCTACACCTGAAAAATAGAACATATAGGGCGAGGGGTTGATAGTACGTAAAACACGGTAAGTATTTAAGAGACTTCCCTCGAAGGGCGCACTCAAGCGATTGGATAGTACAAGTTGAAAAATATCGCCTTCTTTGATGTGGTGCTTTGTTTTTTCTACCATGTCACAATAAGTAGCTTTATCGAATAAAGGGGTCACTTCTCCTAAAAGTCTGCCGCCGGATTCATTTTTCTTTTTTCCCTTTCGCAAAAGGTCACAGAGCTGTTTCAGTTCCACAACGGCCCGATTGTATTCAATCTCTGGCTGATCAAGAGACATATTGACAATCAAGATGATTTTTTGGTGGAAGTTATCAAAGGCAATCACTTTATCGAATAGCATAAGATCAACGTCTTTGAACGCTTCGGTGTCCTCCGTATCCATTTTTGCAGATGGTTCGCTGTAACCGAGGTAATCGTACGAGAAATACCCCACTAAACCACCTGTAAAGGAAGGAAGATAGTCAAACCGTGGGCTTTTGTAATCAGACAAAATCTGCCGAAGAAATGCCGAAGGATTATTTGTATGCAGATTGACACTTCCGGCTTTTACCTCGCCGTTTACACAAGTGATTTCAAGTTTCGGGTTAAATCCGAGAAAGGTATAGCGGCCCCATGTTTCTTTTTCTGCAACGGATTCCAACATATAGCAATGTGTCGATACATTTTTCAGTATTTTCATTGCTTCAATAGGTGTACAGATGTCGGATAGAATTTCACAACTGATTGGAACGATCTTGTATAGGTCATTGGTAGCAATTTCTTTGACCTTTTCAAAGTCCGGCATAAATTTCATAACGAATTCCCCCTAAAAAAATACTCCTTTAACTTTTGCCAAAGGAGTAAAACAAAAACGCCCTTGACAGAAAGCTATCTTTCTGTCAAGGGCGAATAATTATAATTATCCGTGGTGCCACCTTGATTCACGACAATGACGCCGTGCACTTGTCAGGATACCAACATATCCCCGGCAACTGACGTATGCCCACACGTCGCAGAGTACTTAGCACACATAAAATGTGCTTTTGACTGCGCCCTCAGCGGTCCATTTGACAACTTGTTTCTTACCCGACTCTCAGCACCACGGGTTCTCTGTAAAGGCATCATTATCGTTATCTCCGCTTCAACGGTTTTGAATGTTAAATTTATCGATTACTTTATCATGGCTTGCAGTGCTTGTCAATGATTTTATAATTTTTTTAAAGGGAAGTGATTTTTTATGGTGTAGGTTGAAAATCAGATTATAGTGGTTGCATGTATGGGTGGGGCGATATGTTTTCGAAGATGACTTATGGGGAATGGATAGTCCAATTGCCCCTTTAAATAAAGGAGTTTTGGACATTTATTTTTGTGAATGATCATATGATACTAGTTATAGCTATAGTTTCTAATGGCTTGGCTCAATGTAAGTGTCGACTCTTTTTGCATATTGAGAGGGTGAATATGTGAGTAGGTGTCCATTGTTGTGTGTACATTTGGATGACCAAGCCTTTCCTGAACTGTTTTTGGTGGAATGCCGATTTCAAGGGATATGGTTGCATACGTATGCCGTAAATCTTGAAATCTAATCTTAGGCAAATGTGCTTTTTTGATGACACGATCAAATATTGTTGCTATTGTACGGGGAAAAATCGGGTGACCGTTTTCTGTGCAAAAGACAAGATCTTGATCATCATAGAGTATATGAGACTTGAGCTGAAATTCATTTTGTAATTTTTTATAGTGTTTAAGTTCCTTTACTTCAAATTCACCTATAGGTAGGGTGAGTTTCGATTTTGTGTCAAGATAATGAAAGTCTTCTTTGTCGTATACTAGAGATTCCACAACGGTGATAACCCGCTTATCTAGATTCACATTCTTCCACTTCAAAGCTAGCAGTTCATCACGTTTCATTCCTGTGAAAAAGGCCAACATAAAAACATAGTAATATTTAGGGTTGTCGAATTTTGCAAAGTTTAAAAATTGATTTGTTTGTTCTATTGACCATGTGTTATGTTGTTTTTTGCGCCTTGGTCTTGGTATTTCAACAGGGTAAAAGGGGTTTTCTTGAATAAGTTCCCAATTAACTGCTTGCACTAAAGCACTGTTAGTAACGTTGAAGCAGTATTCTATATATCGGGTGCTTAGATTATCATCAAGAAGATTTTTAACAAATGACTGACCATGTGCAGGAGTGAGTTTATGAATTTCTATATTACCTAAAATTGGAATGATTCTAAAGTCGATGATTCGTTTATAATTAGTGAAGGTTGTCTCTTGTAGTTTTGGTTTACAGTATAGTTCTAGCCATCGATAAAGATAATCTTGAAAAAATATATGGGTATGGGTGGTAGGAGTAGAAGCAGAATCATCGTTTTTCTTCATTTACATAATTGCTCCTTTAGGACTATAAATTTTTTGAGTGTTTTCAGATTATGCACATAAATTTTGTATGAAAATGCTTAATTTTGAATCGAAAAACATCATATAGAGGACTTGATACGATAGATAGGATGCAAATTCCAAATATAAAAGCGTTTTCAATTAAAAGCTATTATAAAAAGATCATTATGTTGTGTTTAACAAGTCATGTGTCTATTATGTATGTTCTTAGTCTATCTCAAAAATAATCAATCTTGTTGTCTATGATGTATCATGTGAAAAACTTAATTTTTTCCAATCATTTCGTGGACTTTCACACGAACTATCCATATTTCTTTGGAATGTATTTTTTATTCATGTTATTGATGCGTGTTATTTGACGTCTAGCATACTCTAAAGCTTCTAATAATGATTCAATCGCTTCTTCACTCAAAGGCTCGCCTGAAAAACTTAACTTTTCTTTATCATTTTGTAGATCTTCACGCAATTTGTCCATGCGTTTTGCCACGTCTGTCTCTGTAAGGTTACCCCATCCTAGCTTATCAGGATGATCGGATCTACCTAATAAATAATCTACAGTGACGTTAAAAAAATCTGCTATTTTTTGGAGCGTTTCAAAATCTGGCTGGGTTTGCTTAAGTTCATATCGAGCATAGGTAGAACGATTTATATTTAATTCATGGGCTAACTCTTGTTGAGATAAACCCATTGTTGATCTAAGAGCCTTTAAGCGTTCTCCATAGTGCATGCTCAACTCTCCTACTTAAATCTATAAGAAGTATTATAAGTGAAAAAAAAGGACAAAAGACTATATGTGTAAAATATGAACAAAAAGAATATTTCATGTGCTCAAATAGCACAAATAAGTCATTATCTTGGATCTAAATAATCTTTTAGTACATACAAAAAGCAAAAAATTACCCTTATTTACGTGTGGGTACACTATGAATGATTCATAGATAGTGAGAATAGTGAGTGATATACAAAAGTACGATCCTCAGCCTAACTAACAGCGAGGATTTTTTTACGTTCTTTTTTAGGACAGAGGACTGTTTCTTCGATTGTAATCGATAATAGGGCTAAGTTATTATGGTCGTTTCCTGTTTATGCGTGATGGAAATCATTAAAGGAAAATGTAAGAAATTAATAGTTCTTTTGAACTATATAAATTAAAAAATAAATAATTCTTTATACCTATATTTATTTATTTGTAAAAGTGATATGTTTCTATTACACACTTTTTTCTAGCTATTTTTTGATGATCACAGAAGCACTTGTATTCGGAGATATGTTAAACCGCCCCTCATGTTGAGCGTAGATTAGCGTCAGTATTCAATCTATAGTGAGGTGAATGACAATGTCCATACTGAACTTAGCCAGGCCTCCAAAACAAAATGTGCTCAGGACCTTTTCGATTGCTGTCATAGGTGGAGGGGCTTCGGCTGTTGCTTTTGTAAAATCCTTTGTTGGTCGTGTAAGTTCTCAAGGCATGAGAAATATCAAACTAACTATATTTGAAAAGGAAAAAGCTGTTGGACCAGGATTCCCTTATAGAGAAGATTTTGATTGTTTGCGGTTAAATTCACCTCCTGAGGTTATGTCAGTGTGTGCTACAAATAGTAAGCATTTTGAAGAATGGTTATATGGTAAAAATGAATACCGCCGGTTATATACGGAGAGTCAATTTCTCCCTAGATGGGTCTTCGGAGACTATCTTACGGAAACTCTATATACTTCCATTGTACAGGCAAAAAATTATATTCAGTGCGAGATTCTGTTTAAAAAGATAGAAGACCTCAATAAACAGGATAACAACCAATATGAAGTTATTACTGAAGATGGTCAGTCATTCTTATTTGATTTTGTCGTTCTTGCTATAGGTGCGGTCAAACCTGACGATCATTATCAGCTGATAGGTCACCCTGGCTATATCCATGATGCTTATCCTGCTCAAGAGGCTTTAGCAAGCATAGGAAAAACAGAAACAGTAGGGATTATTGGCACGGGCCTAGCAGCGGTTGATATGGTTCTCGCACTTCGTTATAGAGGTCATGAAGGGCAAATTTCCATGATCTCTAGAAATGGTAGATTACCTTCTGTAGTAGATAAACGGCAAGTGTATGAGACACTATTTTTTACCGCCAAGAACTTCAAGTGCTATTTAGAAAAAAATCATTATGTAAGTCTACGTTATGTTATTCGGTTACTGAGAGAAGAGTTTAAAGCTGCTGGATTGAATTTGAGAGAAATCTTATTAAACAAAGAGGAACAGCAGGATGATTTAGAGAGTGTTAGACGAAAAATAATAGCAAGCAAACAGCAACAAGCATGGTTCAATATTTTATCTACAATTATCCCTGTGATTACAGATCAATTTTGGGGTGATGTTCCTCAACATCATAAAAAGATTTTCATTCAGAAATATATGTCTGATATTATACGGAGGCGTACGCCTCTCCCACTCATTAATGTCAATCAAATTTATGAGTTGCTTGTGTCCAAGCAACTGCAAATTTTAGGAGGAATAAAATCTATTCGCAAACAGGAGCAGACATTTCATGTGAGCTTTGTTAATGGTCAAGAAACAAAGCACGATTACATGATTAACGCGACAGGTCCCTCTGTCAATGTTTTTAAAAATAACTTAATAAGCAGGCTGCTTACCAAGGGTTATTTAGTTGAAAATGATAATGGGGGTATCCAGGTTAATTATGATTCAGGTGCAGTTGTTGACAGGAGTGGGCAGGAGAATGAAACCTTTCGCGCAATCGGCTACATCACGCACGGGACATATTTATTTGTCAATAATTTGCCAGTGATTCTGCCCATTGCACATAAAATTGCTGGAGAATGTGTTGAAGTGGTAAATGCCATCCAAGTGCAGCAGTCACAAATAGGTCATTCTCTATAAATAACGAATGTTATGCACCACATTTGTCATATTGTGAAGAAAAAAAGAATCTTTATAAAGTAAATCTGTATCAGAATTCAAGTGTTAACGATGCCATAGAGAAGAGAAAAAGGTGAAAGAGAAGTAATATAGGTCTTATAGATATAGAAAAACATGATGATGAGATCAGTTAAATGAATAGCTCATGATTAAAGGCTGGGATAAACGACAGTCATTGAAAAGAATGGTACACGCCAATATATGTTTTGGCAGGTACCATTCTTTTTTTGATACACAGGATGTGTTAGCTTCGGCGTTGAGCATGTGGATGTCCGTTCCAGAACATTCGCTTTCCTCGGACACGGCTTCTGACGCACAGGATGTGCTAGCTTTGGTGTTGGCACACGGATTGTTGCATTTAACCGAAGTTTCTTATTAAACGCTTTCTTGCGGGGTCTTCAGACACGTGCTGTTTCCGAAGGAGTCTCGTCTCTTTCGCTCCCCATCGACCTGAATGCCGACGATGTCTTTACGAAAATTAACAAGCGAAACACTAGAATGAATGAGAGCCTGCCTTTATAGCTTTATAGCGGTGAACTTAAAACATACATCGTTATGTCTGAAGTGACTCCAAAGGTTAGATTATGACTCTAACTTTTTGGGGGGAGGGGTATCCTGGGAGGTTTTTTTATTAAAGGATAACAGTATTAGCATTCCAAAAGTGCAGGCTGTACCAATCCATTGAAATATCCCAAAGGGTTCTTTTAACCAAAAAACGGTTGTGAGCACAGCCGAAAGAGGCTCTAAGCTACCTAAAAGACTTGTTTCTGTTGGTAGTAGATTCTGTAAACTGGCTATGAAAAACCAGAAGGCAATCATCGTTCCAAAGATAATAACAAAGGCTAAATATAAATAAGCCTTAAAATTAAGATCAGAAAAACTGACCTGCCAGGCTGGATGGATAAAATTCATCGTGACTCCACCGATAATCATTGCCCAACCAACAATGATCAGTGAAGAATATTTTTTTAAAAATTTAACGGCGTAAAGTGTATAGAATGCAGCGGCTACACCTGCAAGAAGTCCCCAAAAAATAGCGAGCTTTGAGACAGATAATTGTGTAAAAGAACCATTTGTTAATAAGAAAAAACATCCCATTAATGATAAAATAACGATCATCACATCTCGTTTTGTTAAAGTGGATTGTTGGCGCAAAATTAAATAAACAATGATGATGACTGGTGATAAATTTTGTAGCAGTGTTGCGATAGCGGCGTTGCCATAGTTGATGGACATCATATAGGTATATTGAACACCAAGCATGCCAATTAAACCAAAAACGATCAGTTGAAAAGCTGTCTTTTTATGTTTCCAAACGCTGATTATCTGTGAGCGGTCTCTTCCTAAAAATGGAATGACTAGAAGCAATAAGCCTGCAATCAACAAGCGTATTGTCACAAGCCAATTGACATCTATTGAATAGTCTTTAAAAAGTTTGTTTGAAACTGTTCCGCCAATACCCCAAAAAATGGCCCCGATGATAGCCATAGCAAAACCTTTAACTCTATTGGATTTCAACACTATAAATCACTCACCTCATATATAAAAATAATGTTATGATATTCTTATAATAAAAGCTAAATCCCATTTAAAATACTGATATTGATTAAAAAAATATAAAAATATTGAGGTGGATGATGAAAAGTTTGCATATCGATCAGGATTTAAAGGAACTAACCCATCATCGCACGGTGCATCTGCCATTTGCTTGTTATGAAACACCATTGAATCAAAATGTACACCGTTTTATACCCTTGCATTGGCATGAAGAGCTTCAGTTTGTTCGATTACTAAAGGGAGAAGCCATTTTTAAAATAAGTGGAGAGGGTGTTCTGGTCAAAGAAGGTGAAGGGCTTTTTATAAATAGTAGTTGTTTACATTCAGTGGAAGAGTCGAAGCAATCGAATTGTGTCTACGTGTGTTTAAACGTATCGCCTCATTTTATGTTGACGTCAGAGCTTTATACCACCTATGTCTATCCTTATATTCGAGCAACCAATTTACCGTATTTACGTTTAGAAGTTCAACAGCTTTGGTCTAAAAATATTTTAGAAGCTGTTACAAACATACAAAACTTAGTGCGACAAAAACCCTCTTATTTTGAAATTGAGATTACTACGCAGCTAGTAGCCATATGGAAGAACTTGATTGCTAATGGTTTTAATCTGGAACGTGATCAACTGGAGATACAAAAGGATCAGCGGATGAAACACATGCTAAATTGGATTCATCAGCATTATACAGATAAGGTTTTATTAGCAAATATTGCAAAGGCTGGTCAATTGAGTCGTTCTGAATGCTGTCGTTATTTTAAAAGTATTTTGAAGACGACACCGTTAAAATATGTGACCCATTACCGCATTCAAAGAAGTTTAGTTTTATTTAAACAAACCGATGCTCAAGTCACGGAAATTGCTTATCAGGTTGGATTTAACAGTACAAGCTATTTCATTGATAGCTTTAAAAAAGTGATGAAAATGACGCCATTGACATATAAAAAAATGATAGGTTAGGTTGTTTATTTTAATATATAATGGATCCAATTTAAGGTAAAATTGACCCATTCAGCACAAACAAACCTGTAACGCATGGTCTAAAATATAGACTCTAGTATGGATTTAGTGGTTTAATAGAGGGAGATAGATATCATTTGCTTCCTGCCAAATTTATGCGTTTTAGCATTCAATGTTGTTTCTTAATTCAACATCAGTTTGGTGAGTCACAGACTTAATTTAATACCTAATATAATGGAGTTGTTGATAGTGAGGATGTTTGATCGTGCTTTAATCGGTTTTGCTGTGGTTGTTGCATTAATCGTCATAGTGTTAAGCTTTTTTACTGTTAGAGCATTTTTTTAATGATAAACATATTGAAGATGAGGAAGGTCTTAATAGTGGTTATTGAGCTACAGTTGTAGGATGGACGTATCATCATTTAAACCTAATAAAAGAAAGAAGTGGAGGCTGGGAAAAATCCCAGTCATTGAACAGAGTGGTATTTGCCAATAGATGTTGGTAGGTACCACTCTTTTTCGACGCACAGGATGTGCTGTCTTTAGCTGTTCATAGTCACTATTAAAAATGATCCCCTATATGATAAAAATGAAGGAACAGGGTTGACTGTAAGCGTTTTTAGTATTAATATAATAATAAAATATAACCAAAATATAACCAAAATATAATAATAAGTGGGTCGAAATGCGATCTGAGGAATTTTATCTTTTGGATCATCTTCTCATTAAAAAAGTACGATATTGAAGGATGAAGGAGGAGTAATGAAATGGAAAAATCAGCAGCAAATGTTGAAAAGCTTAAGAACTATGTAAACGGTGAATGGGTAGAAAGTGCGACAACTCAATATGAGAATGTATACAATCCTGCAACCAAAGAAATTATTGCGCAAGTGCCTATCTCGACTAAAGAGGACCTTGATCATGCTGTGAGCGTAGCCTCTGAGGCATTTAAAGAATGGAAAAACGTCCCTGTTCAAAAGAGAGCAAGAGTTCTATTTAACTATCAACATCTACTGCAAAAACATCAAGACGAGTTGGCTCGCATCATTACTATTGAGAATGGTAAAAATCTCTCTGAAGCGTTAGGGGAAGTAGGACGCGGGATTGAAAATGTCGAGTTTGCAGCGGGTGCACCTACTTTAATGATGGGAGATTCATTGACGACAGTTGCTAGGGATGTAGAAGTGACCAACTACCGTTACCCTATTGGTGTTATCGGTGGCATAACACCATTTAATTTTCCAATGATGGTTCCTTGCTGGATGTTCCCAATGGCGATTGCGGTAGGTAATACATTTGTGCTTAAACCATCTGAAAGAACCCCGTTGTTAGCACGGAAATTAGCAGAATTATTGGAAGAAGCAGGATTGCCAAAGGGCGTATTTAATATTGTAAATGGGGCTCACGATGTTGTGAATGGTCTTTTAGATCATCCAGAAGTTAAAGCCATTTCGTTTGTAGGTTCACAACCCGTTGGTGAATATGTTTATAAGCGTGGCAGCGAGCATCTGAAACGTGTTCAGGCTTTAACCGGGGCTAAAAATCATTCGATCGTTTTAAAGGATGCCGATTTAGACCATGCAGCAACCAATGTTATTGCTTCGGCTTTTGGATCTGCGGGGGAGCGTTGCATGGCGTGTTCAGTTGTAGCCGTTGAAGAAGATGTTGCCGACACATTCCTTGAAAAATTAACGCAACAGGTAAAAGAAGTCAAGATCGGGAATGGACTGGATGAAGGCGTGTTCTTAGGTCCTGTTATTAGAGAACAAAATTTCCAACGCACATTAGGGTACATCGAAAAAGGTATTGAAGAAGGTGCGAGGTTAGTGTGTGATGGTCGTGTCAACGCTCCAGAAGAGGGTTATTTTATCGGACCGACTATTTTTGATGGGGTTTCAACTCATATGAGCATCTGGAAAGATGAAATCTTTGCACCCGTCCTATCCATTATTCGTGTAAAGAATTTAAAAGAGGCAGTTGAAACAACCAATAAGTCAGAATTTGCAAATGGCGCTTGTATTTATACTTCCAATGCTTCATCCATCCGTTATTTCCGTGAAAATATTGATGCGGGTATGATCGGCGTTAATTTGGGAGTGCCTGCACCGATAGCCTTCTTCCCGTTTTCTGGATGGAAATCTTCGTTTTATGGAACGTTGCATGCCAATGGCAAGGACAGTGTAGATTTTTATACGCGTAAAAAAGTCGTCACGGCGAATTACAAAGCACCATCATTTGAATAAATGTTTTAAATTAGAAGCTATTATTCTAACTAGTCATTCATCATTGCTCAGATAGGGGTTGAAAAAGTGGATAATTTACTACGAAAGCCTAATAGAGTAGAACGATCATCAGGGGTAAGCATCGTTCATTCTGTGTTGCGTGAAAATTCACCGTTAGAATACGTTGAAATGAAGGTTGTAGACTTGGCTGTGGGAGCTATCTTTAAAGAAGAGCTGGAGAAAATAGAATGTTGCATTGTTGCCTTAACGGGAAAAATCAATGTATCAGATCAACAAAATAACTTTAAAAATATTGGTACGAGGATGAGTGTTTTTGAGAAAAAACCAACGGATAGTGTCTATGTATCGAATAATCGTACCTTTAGTGTTGAAGCGGTAACAGAAGCGCGCGTTATTCTTTGCTATGCATTATCTGACAAGCAATTACCGACAAAGCTTATTAAGGCTGAGGACAATGGCATTGAAAATAGAGGTAAATACCATAATCAACGATTAGTACACAACATTTTACCAGACTCGGATTCCTCTGCCAATAGCTTGCTCGTTGTGGAAGTATTCACTGCAAGTGGAAATTGGTCTAGCTATCCTCCTCATAAGCATGATCAAGATAATTTGCCCCATGAGTCATCCTTAGAAGAAACGTATTACCATGAGGTAAATCCAAGGCAAGGCTTCGTTTTTCAACGTGTCTATACAGATGATCGTTCGATTGATCAAACGTTGACAGTTGAAAATGGTGATGCCGTATTGGTTCCTGCGGGGTATCATCCTGTAGGCGTTCCAGATGGCTATGAATCCTATTATTTAAACATTATGGCCGGCCCACGAAGAATGTGGAAATTCCACAACGATCCTGCACATGAATGGATTTTACAACGAAAGTGAGAAAAAGAGGTGTTGAAGCACTATGAAGGTTGAATTTAATTCAAAAAGAGATTATGACATCATTGCGATAGGACGTGCTTGCATGGATTTAAATGCAGTGGAGTATAATCGTCCGATGGAAGAGACAATGACGTTTAAAAAATATGTAGGTGGTTCCCCGGCTAATATTGCCATAGGAGCATCAAAGCTTGGTTTGAGAGCTGGATTTATCGGTAAATTAGCAGATGATCAACACGGTCGGTTTATTAAGCAGTATATGCAAGACGTGGGTGTTGACACGTCACACATGGTAGTGGACCAACACGGTCATAAAACTGGTTTAGCTTTTACGGAGATTAAAAGCCCAGAAGAGTGTAGCATTCTCATGTATCGTGAGCAAGTAGCTGATCTATATTTAGAGCCTTCCGAGGTAAGCGAAGATTATATTAAACGATCAAAAGTCCTGCTTATATCTGGTACAGCACTTGCACAAAGCCCATCTCGTGAAGCAGTTTTAAAAGCGCTTCAATTGGCAAGGAAACATGAGGTTAAAGTGGTATTTGAATTAGATTATCGAGAATATACTTGGGAATCTCCAGAAGAAATAGCCGTGTATTACACGATGGTTGCTCAGCAATCGGATATTGTGATAGGAACGAGAGATGAATTTGATGTCATGGAAAATATAAAAACAGGTAATAATGACATGACTGTTGCTGCTTTATTCAAGCATTACCCGCAATTAATTGTGATAAAGCATGGTAAAGAGGGTTCCTATGCCTATGCGAAATCAGGTGAAATTTTTAAAGGAAATGCCTATTTAACCAAGGTATTAAAAACGTTTGGTGCAGGCGATTCATATGCTTCAGCTTTTCTATATGCTTTATTATCAAATGAAGATATTGAAACAGCTTTAAAATATGGGAGTGCTTCAGCGGCAATTGTCGTTAGTAAACATAGCTCTTCAGAAGCGATGCCCACAGTAGAAGAGATTAAGCGTTTAATTACTGGGGGAACTAAAAGCGCGGTGACAGATCATTAAGAGGGGAGACTGACTATTCATGGGGAAAATGAGATTAACGACCTCCCAAGCACTTATAAAATTTTTGAATCAACAATATATCCATGTTGACGGAGAAGAATATCCATTTGTTGAAGGGATATTTACTATATTCGGGCATGGAAATGTATTGGGAATCGGGCAAGCCTTGGAGCAGGATTCGGGACACTTGCAAGTGATTCAAGGAAAAAATGAACAAGGGATGGCACACGCGGCCATTGCCTATAGCAAACAAAAATTACGTCGGAAAATTTTCGCTGTCACAACATCGGTAGGACCGGGATCAGCGAATTTAACAGCGGCAGCAGGCACAGCATTAGCAAATAATATTCCAGTGCTATTTATCCCTGGGGATACCTTTGCGACAAGACAGCCCGATCCAGTGTTACAACAGGTTGAACACGAACATAGTTTAGCTATCACGACAAATGATGCCTTAAGACCCGTTTCAAGATTTTGGGATCGTGTGACACGCCCTGAGCAGATCATGTCAAGCTTAATTCGGGCATTTGAAGTATTGACTGATCCAGAAAAAGCAGGTCCAGCTACTATCTGTATTGCACAGGATGTCGAAGGTGAAGCGTTTGATTATGATGAAACCTTTTTTGAAAAACGCATTCACTATCTCGATCGAAAAGCGCCAGTGGAGCGTGAACTCAAGGGTGCAGCAGCGTTGATTAAAGGGAGCAAGAAACCTGTTATCCTTATTGGTGGTGGTGCGAAATATTCAGGAGCACGAGACAGTTTAATGGCTCTATCTGAAAAGCATCATATTCCATTAGTAGAAACACAGGCTGGTAAAGCAACTGTGGAATCTACGTTTAAGAATAACCTAGGCGGAATGGGAATTACGGGGACGCTCGCTGCTAACAAAGTTGCCCATCAAGCGGATTTAATTATTGGTATTGGTACGAGATACACTGATTTTGCTACATCATCTAAAACGGCATTTGATTCCGCAACCACTAAGTTTTTAAATGTTAATGTGAGTCGAATGCAAGCTTATAAACTAGATGCTTTTCAGGTGGTAGCAGATGCTAAAACGACTTTGGAGCAATTGGGTCCACTACTAGAAGGATATGAAAGTGCGTTTGGTCAGATAATTGCTGATCTTAAAGAGGAGTGGCTTGCAGAGCGTGACCGCTTAAGTAAAGTCACGTTTATTCGTGAAAGCTTTGATCCAGAAATTAAAAATCACTTCACACAAGATGTTTTAAATGAGTATGCTGATGCACTCAACTCCGAATTGGCACAGACAACGGCACTTATTGCTGTTAATGATATGATTTCCCCTGACAGTACAATCGTTACTTCTGCGGGATCTCTGCCAGGTGATGTGCAGCGCATTTGGAATCCAACCGTACCCAATACGTATAACGTGGAATACGGTTATTCGTGTATGGGTTATGAAATCTCAGGTGCATTAGGCGTTAAATTGGCGGAACCAGATAAAGAAGTGTATTCCCTCGTTGGGGATGGTAGTTTTTTAATGCTTCACTCTGAATTCATTACATCCATTCAATACGGCTATAAGGTGAATATTGTTCTCTTTGATAATTCGGGATTTGGCTGTATTAATAATCTACAGATGGATAATGGTTCAGAAACATATTTCACAGAATTTAGAACATATGACAATGGCATTTTACATGTGGATTATGCCAAGGTGGCAGAAGGGTATGGAGCTAAGGTATACCGTGTCAATACTATTGAACAATTAAAAGCAGCTTTGGAGGACACGAAGAAACAGCGGGTATCCACTCTCATCGACATTAAAGTGCTTCCGAAAACGATGACAGATGGTTATGAGAGCTGGTGGAATGTTGGTGTTGCCGAAGTGGCAGCTAAAGAAACCATCCAAGAGATTTCTAATGCTAGGAAGCAAAAATTAGAAACAGCTAAACAGTATTAAGGCAGAAGCTTATGACCTTGTTTTCACGTCACTTCATGGAAGGGTGGCATGGATAATAGAAAGTTATCGGAAAGAGAGGTGAGGCAGTTGACAGGTGTATTAACATCCAGACTTGTTTCTATGAAAGACATGTTAATGAAAGCTAAAGCTGGGAAGTACGCAGTCGGTGCATTTAACATCAACAGTTTTCAATGGTCCGAAGCAATTTTAGAAGCCGCACAGGAAGAACATTCTCCCGTTATTGTGTCATCTTCTGACAGACTTGTAGATTATTTGGGTGGTTTCAAAACGATCGCAATCATGGTTAACAGTATTATAGAAACAAAGAATATTACTGTACCGGTTGCTTTACATCTCGATCATGGAGGCAGTGTCAAACGTTGCAAAGAAGCAATGGATGCCGGATATACCTCTGTTATGATTGATGGTTCCCATCACAGCATTCAAGAAAATATTGACATGACTAAGCAGGTGACTGACTATGCCAAAAATTATGGGGTCTCAGTTGAAGCTGAAGTCGGGACTGTTGGTGGTAATGAGGATGGTCTTATCGGAGGCATTCATTATGCAGACCTAGACGAGTGTTTGCACCTTGTTAAGGAAGCAAAAATTGATGCGTTAGCTGCTGCACTAGGCTCTGTGCATGGGTCATATCAAGGTGAACCAAAGCTAGGATTTACAGAAATGGAAGAGATTTCTAAAGTAACCAATGTCCCACTCGTACTGCATGGAGGGTCTGGTATTCCTGATTTCCAAATCCACAAAGCCATTCAGCGTGGCCATGCCAAAATTAATGTCAACACGGAGTGTCTGCAGGCATGGTCTAAAGCCATTCGTAAAGTCCTAGATGAAGACAAAGATCTGTATGATGCACGTGCCATTCTTTCTCCAGGGAAAGAGGCTATAAAACAAACTGTTAAAGAAAAAATGAACATGTTTCAATCAAGTCATAAAGCGTAATGAGAGAGTGAGCGTCATTCTTTTTAGAAAGAGGTATTCCTTATGCTAGCAAGTGCGAAAATTAAATTTGCTTGTGCACCTATCGCCTGGACGAATGATGATATGCCAGATTTAGGTAGCGAAAATACTTTTGAACAATGCATTAGTGAAATGGCTTTGGCGGGTTATACAGGAACAGAGATTGGTAATAAATACCCCAAAAATCCCCACATATTAAAAGAGTACTTGGGGCTTAGAAATCTTGAGGTAGCCAGTGCGTGGTTGAGTACTTATTTAACGACAAAACCCTTTGAAGAAACAAAACAGGCCTTCATCAAGCATCGTGATTTTTTACATGAAATGGGGGCAAAGGTGATTGTTATTTCGGAACAAGGTCATAGTATTCAGGGTCAATTAGACACATCTGTATTTTTGAATAAGCCAATTTTCACTGTTGCAGAATGGAGTCTCCTGTTTCAGGGTTTAGAGGAACTAGGGAAATTGGCACATGAAAAGGGTATGGAGATTGTTTACCATCACCATATGGGAACCGGCGTTCAAACGACAGAAGAAATTAAGCGATTGATGGATAACACATCACCAGAAAATGTATCATTATTGTATGATACAGGACATCTTGTTTTTTCCGGAGAGGACCCATTAAGCATTTTAAAAAATTATCTATCACGCATTAAACATATTCATTTTAAGGATGTGCGTGAAGAAACAGCACAAGAGGTTAAGAGCAATCATGATAGCTTTTTAGTAGGGGTTAAAAAGGGAGCCTTCACCGTACCGGGAGATGGTATGATTGATTTTCGCCCCATTATGGATGAAATTATGCAAAGTGATTATGAAGGGTGGATCGTCGTTGAGGCTGAACAGGATCCAATTAAAGCCAATCCTTTTGAATATGCGTTGAAAGCTAAGAGATACATCACTGACATAACCGAGCAATGGGTTTAATGTAGATTTCCATTCGTTGCATCATCCGCTTCAGCTAGTATCTTGCTTGGGGCAGGGTTCGAGTGAATGCTATCAAAAGTTACTCGATACCTACTTATATAATAACGGGTAAAAAACAAAAATGTTGGTGAGATAGGGGAGATTTATCATGCGTTTAGCTTATGATCCATCACATTATCGTGATAATACCAATTTACAAGACACAATTGATACGGTTGCTAGATTGGGCTATGAGTACGTAGAGTTGTCTCCACGTAAAGATTTTATTTGGTTTTATGAATTTCCGAAGGTCGATAAGCAACTCATCAAGGATTTAAAAAAATATTGCTCTGATGCAGGTGTTAAGATCTCTTCCGTATTACCCGTGCAACAATGGTCTTCACCTGTTGAGGAGGAGCGGCAGGCTGCGGTGAGAAATTGGAAGCGTTGCATAGAAATCACATCGGAATTAGGTGTAGATTTAATGAATAGTGAGTTTAGCGGCGATAAAAGTCGTCCGGTAGCCAGTGAAGCAGCATTTGTGAAATCAATGGAAGAATTAATACCACTCTTTGAAAAAGAGGGTATCGATCTTAATTTACAAGCGCATCCAAATGATTTTATTGAATTAAATAGCGAGGCTATTCGAATGATTCGTGCTTTTGATAAAAATTGGATGAAATTGGTTTATTCTGTGCCGCATGCCTTTTATTATGATGATGGTGTTGGGGATGTCGTCAAACATCTAGAGGATGCAGGAGATTTATTGGCACATGTTTTAATTGCAGATACGCTTAATCATAAAGCCGCGTTTGGGTTGAGATATATTATCAATCCACCCGATGCCAATGTAACGATACATCAGCATTTGAATCCTGGTGAAGGAGAAGTTGATTTCGATGCATTATATCGTAAATTGAGAGAAATGCACTTTGACGGTATTGTGACTAACTCGGTTTTTGCGTATCCAGATAGACCACAGTGGTCACATGAGGTGACGTTAAAATCTATTAAAGAGGGATTGTGTATTTAGCGGTCTTGAACTTTTATTACCATTGATACTCTCCACACTAAATGGGAGGCTTATAGACAAAAGTTCTCTTCTTGGAAAAATATTTAATACATTTTAGGAATAGAAGAATACGAGTAACAGAGGCATTTTAAATGATTAGTGTACTATTCATTTTTGAGTAAACCAGGTCATGTAAAACGGAGCAGAAGGTTTACTCACTATTTTTTTATTTAATTGTAAGCAGATTCTTTTGGAATAGAGAATTTTTAGTCTCTCTTGTCTTACTACTTCGTGACGTCATGATAAGGAGGAATTTTCAATGAAATTATCCTATGTAACAGATAGCTTAGGACATTTGTCCTTTGAAGAAATGTTAGATTTCGTAGCACCACTGGGTATTGATACGCTTGAAATGACCACTGGAGGTTGGTCTCCTGCACCTCATTTGAATTTAGATGAACTTTTAGCAAGTGAACAAAAAAGACAGGCTTTTCTTGATGCTTTAGAAAAGCGGAACATGAAGCTTTGTGCATTAAATTGTTCAGGAAATCCGTTAGATCCGGGAGAACTTGGTCAACAACATTGCGAAGTGACAGAAAAAACAATGGAGTTAGCTCCATTATTAGGGGTTACCAAAATAGTGATGATGAGCGGATTGCCTGCGGGAAGTCCAGAAGATAAAGTGCCTAATTGGATTACGCATACTATTAGCTGGCCTCCAGTGTTGAAAAACATCTTGGATTATCAGTGGAAGGAAGTAGCGATTCCCTATTGGAAGGAGTTGATTAAAAAGGCTGAATCCTGCGGTGTGGAAAAAATAGCGCTTGAAAACTTTAGTGCTCAATTGGTTTATAATCCAGCAACATTATTTAAATTGCGCAATGCTGTGGGTCCAATGGTGGGCTTAAATCTCGATCCAAGTCACTTACTATGGATGGGGGCTGATCCTATTTTAGCAGCTAGAGAATTAGGAGACGCGATTCATCATGTGCATGGCAAGGATGTTCGACTTGAAAGACATGTATCCGCTATCAATGGTGTATTGGAAACGAATGAGATTACAGATGTAGCCAATAGAGCTTGGAACTATGTTGCGGTGGGTTGTGGACAAGATTTACAGTGGTGGAAAGAATTTTTCTCGGTTGTCAAGATGATGGGCTATGATGCAGAGGTATCTTTAGAAATGGAAGATCTGACAATGTCTGCCGAAGCTGGTGTGAAAACATCAATCGATGCCTTACAACAAACACTTAGTTTTTAATTTGTAGAAGAAATAAGTGAGGATAATGCCTTCGTTCTCATCAAATATGAAAATGGTGCAGTAGGCAGACTTTGGGCATCTTCTATCAATGCAGGACGTATGGACGGTCATAGAATTCGCATTGTAGGCTCTAAGGCAAGTTTGGAATGGTGGGACAAGTAGGTCTAATGAATTAAAATATGAAATTCAAGGAGAGCCAGCCCAAACTTTCATTCGTGCCATGCCTTATTTAGATGATAGCTGTCAGGCTGATGAACGTTTAGGTGCCTTGCATTCAGAGGGTTTATCTGAATCTTGGGCTAATATTTATCTTAAATTTACGATTGCTATTGATGCTAAAAATCATGAGAATGAGCAGACATTAAAAAATTTAGTTTATCCGGATATGAATGCCGGGCTGGACGGTATTTATTGGATTGAAAATTGTGTTCGCTCTGCGGATAATGGCTCTATTTGGGTAGGTTATTTTTTAAAAAATAGCAAGCGATTACATTAACATTTTAGTCGAGATTGCGTAGATTTTTGTCATGGTCATAAGACATTTATGGACAGGAGAGGTCTAGCATATGGAAAATGCCAAAGCTAATAGTGCCGAGAACTTGGAAAATGATAAGAGTCATAAGCCGGAGAGACTTCTGAGATTAATTGCGGTCATATCAACATTTGGAGGGATGTTGTTTGGATACGATACGGGAGTTATTAATGGTGCGCTCCCGTTCATGGCAAAATCGAGTCAATTGAATTTGAATGCCTACACAGAAGGCTTCGTCACGAGTGCTTTATTATTAGGAGCGGCCTTGGGCTCGTTGGTGGGTGGGCGTTTATCGGATAATAAAGGGCGGAAGAAGATGATAGGGTATCTTGCCATATTATTTTTCTTCGCTACCATTGGCTGCGTGCTATCTCCAAATGTCACCACCATTGTTATATTTCGCTTTTTGTTGGGTCTTGCCGTCGGTGGTGCATCGGTCATCGTGCCATCCTATCTTGCCGAAATGTCTCCATTTGAGCGGCGTGGTAGTTTAGTGAATCAAAATGAATTCATGATTGTTAGTGGGCAATTCCTTGCTTACGTATTTAATGCTATTATAGCCAATACCTTCGGGGATGTAGGAGCTGTTTGGCGTTACATGTTAGCGATTGCGACAATACCTGCTATTGTACTGTGGATTGGTGTGCATTTTCTGCCGGAAAGCCCTCGGTGGTTAGCGATAAAAGGTAGAAAGACAGAGGCATTGCACGTGCTTCAGCGGATTCGTAGTAAAGTTACCGCGGAGCAAGAATTAAAGGAAATAGAAAACAATGTTAAAGCGGAGCGACAAACAAAAAAAGTAACGTTGAAAGATTTAGGGGTTCCCTGGGTTCGAAAGCTTGTCCTTATTGGACTTGTGGTTGGAGCTGTTTCTCAGTTAGTAGGCATAAATTCTATTGTGTATTATGGCACGCAAATTTTGTCATCTGCTGGATTTGGAACAAAGGCAGCGTTAAGCGCAAACGTGGCAAATGGGTTAATTGCTGTCATTGCAACGATTATTGGGATGTCACTAATGAACAAAGTCAATAGACGAAAAATGTTGCTTATAGGATTTACGGGGGTAACAGTAACACTTGTTTTGATTGGCACTTTTTCGCAGGTTGTTAATGAATTTCATACGCTACCCTTCGTGATGTTAGCGTTAATGGGGCTCTACTTAGCATTTTTCCAAATGTTGATTGGTCCTGGAGTGTGGGTGGTACTGGCAGAAATGTTCCCTGGTTATTTACGTGGGATGGGGATGGGAGTGGCGACGTTGTTTTTATGGATGGTCAACTTTTTAGTGGGACTACTCTTCCCATCTCTCTTAAATGTATTAGGACTTTCAGGAATCTTTTTCTTATTCGCGGCTTTTGGAATTTTTGCGTTAATATTCGTAGCAAAATACTTGCCGGAGACACGAGGATTAACATTAGAGCAGATTGAGAATATGGCTAAAAACAGAGCATGAAGGACTAATTAAATACGAGGGTGATAAGTAATAGAACTCTCCTCCATGTTTAATCTTATTAAACTGGGGGAGTTTGTTTTTTCTCATCATTCCAAAACTTTTTATTGAAAAGTATTGACTGAAAGCGGTTTAAATATTATTATTAACTTATAATCAAAAGTTAACCAATATATAATAATAATTTATTTATTTTGCGAAGATAGAACAGTGAATGAAGGGGTAATTGCTTTGGTTAATTAATGGGATTTAATGATTTAATGATGTAATTGCTAATAATAGGTTCAGAGTGAATTTAATTCAGATGAATTCTGACATTAGCTGTTTTCTATATAGCCATTACCCCATCGTACAGGTTCTTGAATGTCACAAAAAAGCTTGGAGATGATAGCTGTTAATGATCATGAGTGGCATAGGATTAATGGTCAATCGACTGTGCGAATTATATTGAGATTATTCATGGGGATGATAACATGACTAGCAACATTGTTGAAAATTCCAATTATAAGAAAGTATTAAAAAAAATTGCTATCATATCCACGTTTGGCGGACTCCTCTTTGGATATGATACGGGTGTCATTAATGGGGCATTGCCCTATATGGCGCGTCCGAGTCAGTTAAATCTGACACCTGTTACCGAGGGTCTTGTCACAAGCTCCATACTCATTGGGGCAGCATTCGGAGCGATGTTTGGTGGACGTTTAGCAGACCGTTTTGGTCGTCGTAAAATGATTCTTAATCTGGCAATCTTATTTTTTCTTGGAGCAATAGGATGTACGCTTTCACCTAATTTTGAAATTATGGTTGCGTGTCGTTTTTTATTAGGGCTAGCTGTAGGTGGGGCATCTGTAATGGTCCCCACTTTTTTAGCAGAAATGGCTCCAGCTGATAGGCGAGGGAGAATTGTCACACAAAATGAGTTAATGATTGTATCGGGGCAGCTTATCGCTTATGTATTGAGCGCTGTTATCGGAAATACGCTTGGTGACGGTGTCGCAAATGTTTGGCGCTATATGCTAGTGATTGCTTCTATTCCGGCAATTGTGTTATGGTTCGGAATGCTTACAGTACCGGAAAGTCCACGATGGTTGGCTACGAAGGGGAAATTGGGAAGTGCGCTTCGTGTTTTACAGGAAATTCGTAGACTGGGCTATGCTGAAACAGAGCTTCAAGAGATTCAGAAAAATATTGAGCAGGAGTCAAAAATTCAGCATGCGACATTTAAGGATTTAAATACACCTTGGATTCGGCGGATTGTTTTCATTGGGATTGGCATTAGTATTGTTCAACAAATTACCGGAGTGAATTCCATCATGTACTACGGAACACAATTATTGCAACGTGCAGGATTCTCTACTAATGCCTCACTTATCGGCAATGTTGCTAACGGGATCATATCGGTAATAGCAACGATCGTTGGTATTTGGCTTCTAGGAAAGGTTGGACGTCGCCCCATGTTAATTACGGGTTTTATTGGGACAACAGCTTGCTTAGCATTAATTGGTGTATTTTCTGCCACACTCGATGGAAGCGCTATCCTTCCATACGCAGTTCTTGCGATGACAGTGCTTTTCCTGGCTTTTCAACAAGGCGCCATTTCACCAGTAACATGGTTGATGCTATCGGAAATATTTCCATTAAGGCTGCGAGGATTAGGAATGGGATTTGCTGCAAGCTGTTTATGGCTGACAAACTTTCTCGTGAGCTTTGTATTCCCCATTTTACTTGATGCCATCGGTTTGTCTGCCACATTTTTTATTTTCGCAGTCTTAGGCATTGCCGCCATTGTATTTGTGAAAATATGGTTGCCAGAAACCAAAGGAAAATCGCTTGAGCAGTTGGAAAGCTTTTTCCGTAGCTATCATAAAGGAGAAAGTGATCTTACTAAAAGTGAAGTAAAAAGTGCATCAAATGAATGATGCAATCGACAATTGCTGTTTTGAGTTATTACGAAAATAAGCAGTGAAGAATTTAGTTTTGAAAGGGGTATTTTAAAATGACATTAAGATTTGGTGTAGTAGGAACAGGGGCAATTGGACGTGAGCATATCAATAGGATAACCAATAAATTATCTGGAGGGAGCATAGTTGCTGTAACAGATGTTAATCAAGAGGCTGCTGAGCAAGTTGTTAAGCACTATCAGCTGGATGCTGTCGTCCATCCAAATGATAAGGACTTAATTGCCGATGAAAATGTCGATGTTGTGCTCGTGACAAGCTGGGGTCCTGCACATGAGGAGACAGTTGTTGCAGCAGTGGAAGCTGGGAAGTATGTATTCTGTGAGAAACCACTCGCAACATCTGCTAAAGGTTGCTTGCGCATTGTTGAAGCAGAGATGCAGCAAGGCAAGAAGTTGGTTCAGGTAGGATTCATGCGCCGTTATGACAGTGGTTATGTTCAGTTGAAACAAGTGATTGAAAATAATGGTATTGGAACGCCCTTAATGATTCATGCTGCGCATCGCAATCCAGGGGTTGATGCTAACTATGTAACAGAAACGGCTGTGATAGATACATTAGTTCATGAAATGGATGCGCTTCATTGGTTAGTTAATGATGACTATAAATCTGTTCAGGTCGTTTTTCCAAGAAAAACTAAATATTCTCATGATAATTTACAAGATCCACAATTATTCACAATTGAAACAATCAGTGGCATGATTTTGAACGTTGAAGTCTTTGTCAATTGTCAATATGGTTACGATATTCAGTGTGAGGTTGTTGGTGAAGAAGGTATTGCCAAGCTTCCTGAATTTCCTAGTGTAGTCATGCGTAAAGATGAAACATTAAGCTCTACTATTCTCAATGATTGGAAGTACCGTTTTATGGACGCCTATAATGTAGAGTTTCAAGATTTCATTAATTCGATTGATAAAAAGGGAGAACCTCAAGGACCGACATCATGGGATGGTTATATTGTGGCTGTCACTTCTGATGCCTGTGTTAAGGCACAGCAAACGGGTGAAAAGGAAGCCATTTCCCTTCAGGAAAGACCACGATTTTATGATCCAGTTCACTTACAGACAGTGTGAGTTCATCCTGATACAAAGCACTTAAGTCGAGTAGGGCTTTAGGCAATACTTGGTTGCTTAGAACGATTCAAAAATTGACATCATGGAGATGATTGGCATGCAATTAGGTTTTAACCAGGCAACGACATTAGAAAATTCCAATCTTGAAAAGGATTTAGAGCTATGCAATAAACATGGGTTTGATTTCATTGAGATTCGTACAATGGATAAATTGCCCGAGTATATGGCGTCTCATTCTTTAGAAGAATTGATAGAGTATTTTCAAACACATCACATTAAACCAATGTCTTTTAATGTCCTGTTATTCTTTAATAACCGTAATAAGGCAGATCATAATGAAGTGATAGAAGAATTTAAAAAGATGATGGAGCTGGGCAAGCGGTTAGGCGTTCAATATGTTGTTGCTGTTCCGTTGGTGACAAAGGAAAAGATTTTAAAACGAGATATTCAGAACAGCTGTATCGAGGTGTTAACAGAGCTATCTGATATTGCGAAGCCATACGGCATAAAAATTGCTGTTGAATTTATTGGACATCCAGAATGCACGGTTAATACCTTTGCTCAGGGTTACGCTATCGTGCAGAGAGTTAACCGAGAGAATGTTGGCTTGGTGCTCGATTGTTTTCATTTCCATGCAATGGGGTCGAATATAGAGGATTTGAAAAAAGCAGATGGGTCTAAAATCTTCCTTTTACATATGGATGACACAGAGGATTTCCCAATTGGCTTTCTAACCGATGAAGATCGGGTATGGCCGGGGTTGGGTGCCATTGATTTGGATGGTATTCTATCGACATTACAGGATATTGGTTTTTCTGGTCCGGCATCGGTTGAATTATTTCGACCAGAATATTATCAACTGGAAACCGAAGAAGTGATCAAAACAGCTAAGGAAACCACTGCAAAGGTTTTATCAAAGTATTTTAAACTGGAAACAACTGAACCCGTTTAAAAAATAAATCATTTGTGATGTATTCAGAAATAAGAGCCTTCCATTGATGACGTGGATAGGCTCTTTTATTGGTTATTCAGTAATGACAAGCTGGATGTTGTGTTTTTTAGCATAATCTTGGTATTCATCGTCAGGCATTTTATCGGTTATTATATAATCGCTTTGATTTAATTGGCAATAAGTCATCAAACCATATTTATCAAACTTATCATGATCAATTAATAAAAAGACCTCAGAACTTCTATTGACAATAGCAGACTTGAGTTCACTTTCGAGTGGCGAGGCATTTGTAACACCGTTTGATAATGAGACTCCGGTTGATGCCATGAATGCCTTATTGATATTATAGGCGTTTAAAATATCCATATATTTCAGGATTCCGAAAGAATTTGTTTTTCGTTCGAGAGTCCCTCCCGCTGTAATGATAGTTAAGTTTTCATATGGAAGTGCACGAACGATAAAGTCGAGGTTATTTGTGATAACCGTAATATGTTTATTATTGATATAATTGATTAATTCGATGGTGGTTGTCCCAGAATCAACAAAGATGATATCCTCATCGTTTATGTAAGTTGCTGCAGTTTGACCAATCATTTCTTTCTTGCTTTGATTGCGCACTTGACGGTCGTGAAAAGATTCTAAGCCCGTACGCTTTTCATCGTTGACGGTCACTCCGCCATAAACCTTTTTAAAATTTCCTTTGTCAACCAGCTCTTGAACATCGCGACGAATGGTATTTTTTGAGACTTTAAATACATGCATTAACTCATCTAAGGATACTGATTTGTGCGTGATAATATACTCTTTAATTTTATGAATTCTTATATCTTTAATCATTTTAATACTCCTTTTGTTCGTTAAATGACGGAAATCGGAATCGTTCCTTTTTTCTTGTCGTTATAGTTCATTTTACCTAATTCATAACTGTAACGCTATTCTTAAAAAAGAAATAGAATTCAGATATTAGAACGCTTAAGAGGGGAAGATAATTAAGAGATCAAAAAATGATATAAAAGAAAGCGCCTTCCACGGCTAGTTTAAATGACAAATGTATGGATTTCAATGAACTGATTTTACTGAATGTTGCTGGTAGGGTTTGCTCGGGAAGTTGCTATTTTATTGATCATTTATATAAAAAATTTGACATAAATCTTCAACGATAGTCGAATTTTAAATGTTGTAAGTTGCTTGAATATATCAGTTCTGTAAAAAATATACCAATTTTCACTATATATTACAGAAATATGATAGTATAATCATAGATATTGTAACAAATTAAGACAAAGAATGAGGGTGAGGGGGATGACGGAATCTATAGCTCATATCCGAAAATCGGATGGAAAGCGACAAACGGTTGAAGAGCATTTGCAAGGAGTCAAACGACTGGCTTCAATATACGGTCAAACAATTGGTGTGGAGCATCTCGCTGGATTAGCAGGGGTTTTACATGACATGGGGAAATATAGTGATAGATTTAGAGAGTACATACTGGAAGCTGTTAGCCATCCAGAAGACACCTCTAAAAGAGGGACGGTCGATCATTCGACAGCAGGTGGGAAATTGCTCTATGAGGCCTTTCATTCGGAAGGTAATAGCGTTCCTGAGAAGTTGCTTTCGGAGATAGTCGGGAATGCGATTATTTCTCATCATGGGGGTTTACAGGATTTTCTCTCGCCAGAGCTGACATCCGATTATTTAAACCGGGTCAAGGAAAAAGAAATTGAAGATTTTCAAATGATTGTGGAAGCGTTTCATCAGAAGGTTTTAGATCAGAAGGACTTTCAAAGTTACGTCGAGCAAGGTTCATTAGAATTAAAAGACTTTTTAAAACAAAATATCAATGAACAAAATGGACAAAAGTTTTTTCTGATTCTTACATTTTTGACAAAATACCTTTTTAGTTGTTTGATAGATGCTGATCGTACCAATACTAGGTGTTTTGAAGAAAATATATCTTCAAATATAGAATCGCAAAATGGAGCGTTGTTTCAAGCCTATTACGACAAATTGACTGCTCATTTGTCTGGATTGAATGCTGATTCACATGCACAAACAAGGATTAATCAATTAAGAGGGGAGATGTCCCAACAATGCGATGACTTTGCCAGCAAGCCTTCTGGTGTTTATACGTTATCGATTCCAACGGGTGGAGGGAAAACGTTGGCAAGCCTCCGCTATGCGCTCAAGCATGCGGTGGAACATAACAAAGACAGAATCATCTATGTTGTACCGTATACAACGATCATTGAGCAAAATGCTAAAACGGTTAAAGATATACTGGGAGATTCTGATCATATCGTTGAGCACCATTCTAATGTAGTTGAAGAGAATATTGTCGAGGAGGAAAGCGATGGACAAGCCTATTTGAGAGATAAATCTTTAAGACTAGCAAGGGATAATTGGGAAGCGCCGATTATTTTTACGACGATGGTGCAATTTTTAAACGCTTTTTATGACAAGGGAACGAGAAATGTGAGAAGATTGCATAACCTCGCGAACGCAGTCATCATTTTTGATGAAGTGCAGTCTGTCCCCGTCAAATGTGTCTCTTTATTTAATGAAGCTGTCAATTTTTTAAAGGGGGCAGGGCACTCCAGCATTCTTTTATGTACGGCAACGCAACCCGCCTTGGATTTTGTAAAAAACAACATTGAAAAGATTGACGGGGAAATTGTACAAAATCTACCAAAAATTACTGAGGCCTTTAAAAGAGTAGAGATTGTTGATAAAACGACGGATCTAGGGTGGGATACCGAGGAATTAAGTGACTTTGTTTTCGAACAATTGCAGGATAAATCAAGCATTTTGGTCATTTTAAATACGAAGACAGTGGTTAGAAAATTATTTAATCATATGAAGGAGACGATTGATCCCAATCTAAAAATCTTTCATTTAAGCACCTCGATGTGCGCGGCACATCGGAAGGACATTTTAAAAGAAGTCAATGAAGCGATAGACAACCACGAAAAAGTGATTTGTCTCAGTACACAATTGATTGAAGCAGGTGTCGATATTAGCTTTGAATGTGTCATTCGTTCTCTAGCAGGACTCGATTCGATCGCTCAAGCGGCAGGGCGATGTAATCGCCATGGGGAGTACGATTTTAGCAATGTTTATGTGATTAAACATAAAGAAGAAAATCTCCAACATTTGAAAGAGATTGAAAAGGGCGCTGATATTACTAAAGATATGCTTCATGATCAGGAGGATTCTGAAGGCTTCAAAAATTTGTTATCTTCAGAGGCGTTGGGGTTTTATTTTCAGTCTTATTATGATGAAATGAAAAAGGATCTTGACTACTCTATTCCTACATTACAAAAAAACATGTTTGATCTGTTGAAGGGTGGGGCATATAGAAAGGCTTATTCACATAAGGAAGGTAAGGCGTTTGGCTTGATGCTTGATGCGAGTATGAAGACAGCAGCCAATCATTTTAAAGTCATTGATAATCAGACGACGTCACTGCTTGTTCCTTATGGTGATGAAGGTCAGGACATCATTGCCGAATTTAATGGAGAGATAACCCCTGAAAATATGACGAGTCTATTAAAAAAGGCACAGCATTATACGGTGAATGTTTATCAGCATGAATTGGATAGATTAAGCCAAAGTGATAATATACATGTGTTGCTAGATGGTAAGCTTCTTTGTTTGAAGGAGAAGGCTTATGATTGTAACTATGGGATTAATGTAGAGGGCGATGGGGTAATGTCGAGCCATATTATATAAAACAATTAAAGAGGTGGAATGATGCGCAATCAAATAGAATTTGAGGTTTATGGTAACTATGCTTTATTTACCGATCCTGTCACCAAATTAGGTGGGGAAAAACTCTCTTATCAGGTTCCCACTTATCAGGCTCTAAAAGGTATTGTCGAGTCTATTTACTGGAAGCCGACCATCATTTGGATAATTGATGAGGTGCGTGTGATGAATCCGATACGCATGGAGGCTAAGGGTATACGGCCCATCGAGTTTAATGGAGGCAATACACTTGCCAATTATACGTATTTAAAAGATCTCAAGTATCAAGTGCGAGCTTATTTTGAATTTAATGAGCATCGAGAAGATTTAGCTTTTGATCGCAATGAGCACAAGCACCACAATATTGCCAAGCGCAGTGTGAATAGGGGAGGAAGAAGAGATATTTATCTAGGAACAAGAGAGTGCCAGGGTTATGTGGAGCCTTGTGAATTTGGCAGTGGGAAAGGGTACTACGACGATACTGAACTCATTGATTTTGGGTTCATGGTTCATGGCATTAATTATCCCGATGAAACGGGAAAGGATAGGATGGAAGCACGGTTATGGAATTACAGGATGGAGTCTGGACGCATTAAGTTTATTCGTCCAGAAGATTGCGAGAGAGTGCGTCTTTTGAGTGCTACGACACCGAAACCCTTTTCCAAAGAAACGATTGAATCTGTGGATACTTTGTATGATGACTATTTTGGCGAGAGGGGGGATTAGATGAGTTGGCTGTTTGATTTGTATGAAACCTATGAGAAAAACAGTAGTGAGCGAATGGAGGATGAAAGATATACATTGCTTCCTGTCGCACACTCGACGCAAAATGCACAGATTGAAGTGACTGTGGACACAGAAGGGAAGTTTTATAGTGCGAAAGTGGTGGACAAGACCGAAGCGGAGACGATCATTCCTTGCACAGAAGCTTCTTTTAGCAGAACGAGTAAAGCTGTGCCGCATCCTCTCCATGATAAATTGATGTATGTTGCAGGTGATTTTGAGCGCTACGGGGGTACAATTAAAAAAAGTTCTTCTCTGCCCTTTAATGACTATATGGAACAATTAAAGGAGTGGTGTGATTCGCCGTATGCCCATTCGAAAGTTATTGCCATCTATCACTATTTGATGAAAGGGACGTTAATCAAAGATCTCATTGCTAAGTCTATTCTCTATGTGGATGAAAATGATCAACTTATTAAGAAGTGGACCAAAAAGGAAGAAGAAAAATATGGTGATAAACCTAAGATTTTTCAGGTAATGAACGATACGCAGGATAGAATATTTGTGCGCTTTGATGTCCATGAAGTAGGTAAGATTAATACCCAAATGTGGCAAGATGCGTCTGTTTACGACTCATTTATTGCTTTTTATAAGGGAAAGCTGAGAGAAAATGATCTTTGCTATGTCACAGGTGAAAGGGCTCCTAAAACGGATCGACATGCTTCTAAAATACGTCATGCTGCAGATATGGCTAAATTAATTTCAGGAAATGACACGGCGGGTTTTACGTTTAGAGGGCGCTTTATCGATGCTGATGATGTTGCTAGTATTAGCTTTGATGTCTCACAAAAAGCGCATAATGCCTTGAAATGGTTAATCTTAAAACAAGGAAAGATTGTTGATGGACGTGTATTTTTAGTATGGGGTAATGAGTCAGTCGATATCCCTTCTCCGCAAGATGATTTGCAGGAGTTATTTGCAGAATTGAGTATACCTAATGATCCGCTATCAAATGATGTTGATCAGGATCAGACACATACGGTGTTTGCACGGGCTGTTAACAAGGCGATTGCCGGTTATAAAAGCGATTTGACTTATAAGTCAAAGGTCATGATATTAATTTTAGATGCGGCGACTCCGGGCAGGCTTTCTGTCATGTATTATCGGAATATAAATACTAGCGATTATTTTGAGCGATTAGGGAACTGGTCTAAAACCTGTAGTTGGTTGCATGCGTATAAGAGGAATGAAGATAAAAAAATCATGCAATTTTACGGACCGCCTATCCCAAAGGATATTGCTATGGCTGCTTATGGTTCGCATGCCAGCAATAAAGTGATTAAAGGCTTGATGGAGCGGATGATGCCATGTATTGTTGATGAGCAAAAGATTCCACTGGATATTATTCGGAGTGCGGTGGCTCGAGCCTCTAATCCAGTTTCTATGGAGGCATGGGAATGGGATAAAACATTGAGTATTACCTGTGCCTTATTAAAAAAGCAAAAACATTATGAAGGGGAGGAATATGACGTGTCATTGGATACGACTTGTACAAAGAGGGATTATTTATTTGGACGTTTGTTAGCCATTGCTGATGTGTTGGAAAGAGGAGCTTTATCTGGAGATGATGAAAAGAAAGGTCGAGCAACTAATGCCCTGCGTTATATGAATGCTTTTTCAAAGCATCCCACGAGAACATGGGGAGTGATTCAAGCGGCGATATTGCCTTATCAAGCAACAACTGTCAATCTAAATCGTTTAATTGATGAGGTAGCCAATCAGATTGATCTAAAAGATTTTAATGATAAGCCATTAAGTGATATCTATTTGCTAGGTTTCTACAGTCAGCGTTATGCATGGTATCACAGGAATAAACAAGATGGGGAAAATGGGCAAGTAGAACATACTAACTAATTTATAGGAGTGGATAGAAATGACAACTTTACAAAACAAAATTGACTTTGCGGTGATTTTTTCCGTAAGAAATGCAAATCCAAATGGGGATCCGTTGAATGGCAATCGGCCTAGGCAAAATTATGAGGGATATGGTGAGGTTTCCGATGTGTGTTTAAAGCGTAAGATTCGCAATAGATTACAAGATGTTGGAGAAGCTGTTTTTGTGCAATCGGATGAAAGGAAAAATGATGCTTTTAAGAGCCTAAAAGACCGTGCTGATGCCCAGGAAGATTTGAAGAAAGCCATGAAGGATAAAAATCATGATTTATTCGCTGAGCTTGCTTGTGAGAAGTGGGTTGATGTCAGGAGTTTTGGTCAAGTATTTGCTTTTAAAGGGGATGTTTTATCTGTCGGCGTGCGGGGACCGGTATCTATTCACCCTGCTACCAGCCTTAGCCCGATTGATATTTCTAGTCTGCAAATCACTAAAAGTGTCAATTCAACGACTTCCGATACAAAGGGCTCTGATACGATGGGGATGAAGCATCGTGTGGATTTGGGCAACTATGTTTTTTATGGAAGTATCAACACACAGCTTGCCGAAAAAACAGGCTTTACTCACGAGGATGCGGAAAAAGTGAAACAAGCCTTGATTACCTTATTTGAGAATGATGCTTCTTCTGCACGTCCAGATGGCAGCATGGAAGTGCAAAAGGTGTATTGGTGGGAGCATAATTCGAAGCTTGGGCAATATTCATCTGCTAAGGTGCATCGTTCTTTAAATGTTCAAGAAGATGACGACAAGCAAGTTAATATTGATTTAAAAGAGCTTGAAGGACTTGCGGTAGACGTCTATGACGGACAATAACAACGAAGATGACTATTTGATGCTATCCGGCATCCAGCATTTTCAATTTTGCAAGCGGCAATGGGCGCTGATTCATATTGAGGAGCAGTGGGCGGAAAATGTGAGGACGGTTGAGGGGCAGCATCTTCATCAAAAGGCAGATCAGCCATTCATAAAGGAGAAAAGAAAAGATAAATTGATTGTGCGTGCCTTGCCAATACAGTCAAAAGAGATGGGGACAACAGGGATCTGTGATGTCGTTGAATTCATTGAAGATGACAACGGCGTGTCCATTCTCAATTCAGAGCAAACCTATTTGCCCGTACCTGTAGAATATAAAAGGGGTAAGCCAAAAAAAGATCGGTCAGACATCTTACAATTAACAGCCCAAGCGATGTGTCTTGAGGAAATGCTTCTTTGCGATGTCTCAACAGGTTATATTTTTTATAACGAAACAAAGCATCGTGAGGAGATTCCCATTACCGAAGAGAATAAGGAAAAGGTGAGGGCGGTTTTTAAGGAAATGCATCATTATTTCAAAAATCGTCATACGCCTAAGGTGAAGACAGGAGCCTTTTGCCGCAATTGTTCATTACAAAATATCTGTTTGCCGGAACTCATGCATAAGCAATCTGTGGCGAGTTATATCGAAAGGGTCGTCGGTGAATGAGAAAGTTATTAAATAGCTTATTTATTACAAGCCCGGATGTTTATTTAACATTAAATGGTGAAAATATTGTTGTCAAACAAGAGGATGAGCGCATTGGTAGGGTTCCACTTCATAATCTAGAAGCCATTTATACCTTTGGTTATAGTGGAGCGAGCCCTGCTTTAATGGGCGCTTGTGCCGAGAAAAATATAGCGCTCGTATTTTTAACAAAGAATGGTAGATTTATAGCTCGGGTGATCGGCGAGAGCAGAGGTAACGTTGTCTTGCGTAAGGAGCAGTATCGCGTGTCGGATAGTGAGGAGGCAAGTGCAGCGATTGCCAAGCATTTTATTATTGGAAAAATTTTTAATAATAAATGGATTTTAGAGCGGGCAACGCGCGACTATCCTTTAAGAATAGATACCGATCTATTTAAAGAAGTCTCAAAGAATCTATCAGATATTGTTGCACAGATTAGAAAGGTAACGGATTTAGAATTGCTTAGAGGATATGAAGGACAAGCGGCTATCCTTTATAACAAGGTATTTGATCAAATGATTCTTCAGCAAAAGGATGACTTCTTTTTCAAGGGAAGAAATCGCAGACCTCCTATGGATAATGTCAATGCTATGTTGTCTTTTGCCTACACGCTCTTGGCTAGTGATGTTGCCGCTGCTTTAGAGGCCATTGGCTTAGATGCTTATGTTGGATTTTTACATCGTGATAGACCGGGTCGGGCTTCTTTGTCATTGGATTTAATGGAGGAACTAAGAGGGGTATATGCAGATCGCTTTGTTATTTCTTTGATTAATAAAAAAGTTGTTAATAAGGATGACTTTTTAAAAAAGGAAAACGGTGCGGTCATTATGACCGATGAGGCACGCAAAAAGTTTTTAAAAGCATGGCAGGAAAGAAAGCAAGATAAAATTAAGCATCCATTTTTAGGCGAGCGTATTTCCTGGGGATTAGTCCCTCATGCGCAAGCCATGTTGTTGGCAAGATATTTAAGAGGTGATTTAGATGGTTATCCACCATTTCTCTGGAAGTAGCTTGATAATATGCTAGTTGTTATCACTTATGATGTAAGCACTATTAGTGCTGATGGAAAAAAGAGACTCAGAAAAGTTTCGAAGCTGTGCCAAAATTATGGTCAGCGTGTTCAGAATTCCGTGTTTGAATGTATTGTGGATTCCACACAGTTAAAACAGCTTAAATATGGTTTGTTGGAAATCATTAATAAAGAAGAAGATAGCTTGCGTTTTTATCGATTAGGTGATAACTACAAAACAAAGGTAGAACATATTGGCGTGAAAGACTCCTTTGATTTAGAAGGTTCTTTATTTATTTAATATCAGTGCGAATGTAAAGTGCACATTATTTACTAAGAAGACTCGCACCTCAAATAGCCACAATTATATGCTTTTATTAGCGAATAGATCATGATTTAGGTTAATTTAATGGTTTATTTTGTAAATTATGTAATATTTATAGTGGTTATTTGCTTGTTTTCGCAGTCGCACTCCTTGTGAGTGCGTGGATTGAAAT
>Ga0154006_1000079_pt1 | contig 35644 bp, 31 predicted proteins | sample TSFL090MetaG_FD_104747 | JGI IMG/M metagenome (GOLD analysis project Ga0154006, IMG submission 104747) | Attine ant fungus gardens microbial communities from Florida, USA - TSFL090 MetaG | ecosystem: Host-associated > Fungi > Mycelium > Unclassified | place: USA: Florida, Wakulla State Forest...
GGAAATGTACAAGCGCCGCAACGAGGTCGAGCGGCTGTTCCGTCGATTGAAGGGCTTCCGCCGCATCTTCTCGCGCTTCGACAAACTCGATTTGATGTTCATTGCCTTTATCAACTTCGCTCTAATCATCGAAGCCCTTCGATAGTGTGAACACGCCCTAGTCAGTATGACTCCCGTGAGGCAAAGGCTGGCCTGCCGTGAGGAATCAAACGCGGGTTAGCATTGCTGCCAGAGCCGCACGGTGCGGACAGGGCCGCACCCGGCGATTTCCGGCGCGGAGGCCAGCATGGGACACGGTAGCACGCTGTACGTCGGTCTCGACGTACACAAGGAATCGATTACGGTCGCGTATGCGCCCGGCTCGGGCGAAGTCGAACTGCTGGGCAAGGCCGGCCCATCGCCGCGTTCGACCGCCGCGGCCGATCGGGATCGAAACGGCTCAGCGGTTGCCGAGATCGCCCGCCACCGGCGCCTGTGCCCAGTCGAGCGCGAAGTCGGCGACCGCCTCCCAGCCTTGCTCGCCACAGGTGTAGTGGCTGCGGCCGGGGAACAGCCGGTAGGCCGAAATCGCCCGCGAGCGCTTCGCGTTCTTCTCGTAGTTCTCGCGCTGCACGGCCGGCGGCAGGATGTGGTCGTTGCCGCCGGCGATGAAGAGGAGCGGTGCGCGCTGGTCGTTCGCGAAGTTGTAGGTCGTCGCCGCATTCGGCGTCACGTTCGCGAATCCGCCCTGGAACAGGATCCGCCCCGACACGGGCACGGCGTAGCGGTCATAGACGGGCTTCGATTCCGCGAGGCTCAGGTTGTTCGTGAACGCGTAGTGGAATTCCGTCTCGGTGATCGGCACGGCGCGATGCAGGTTGGCCGGATTGCGCAGGACCGGGAAGGTCGCCTTGATCTCGCTGAACGGCAGCGCCCAGACCCCCTTCACCGCCGCACCGTCGATGGAGACGCCGGCCGAGCCGAAGCCCGCGTCGAGCAGGAGCTGCGCGAACGCGCCGCCGAACGAATGCCCCATGATGATCGGCTTCGTGTCGAGTGCGGCGATGGTCGCGGCCAGGTGCTCGAAGATCTCGCGCGCGCCCAGGTTCACGAGCGGCGACGGATCGCGGCGCAGGGCCTCGACCCCGGCGGTGCCCGGCTCGATGCCCGGATAGCCCGGCGTGATGACCCGCATGCCGCGCTGCGCGTAACGGGCGACCCAATGCTCCCACGACAGCGGCGTCATCCACAGGCCGTGAATGAGTACAACGGTGTCGGTACGCGTTTCCGGATTCATGTGACTGCTCCTGTGGTCGCTGTGCCGCGTCGAATCCCTTTGACATCGGCGCCGCCCGGCGTGAATGATGTGTCCATCTTAAAGATCATTCGAGTACGCCACATGGCTGAAAAACCGGAATTCTTTGCTGAAACGCCGGCCGGGCTGGACGATGGCGCAGATCCGTTCGCGTTCCGGCGCGATGCGTTTTCCGACGTGCTGGAGCTGATCCGCATCCGCGGCAACACGGTCTTCACCTGCGCCGCCGCGGCGCCTTTCGGGTTGCGGTTTCCTGCCGGGAAGTACCGGCTGCACATCATCCGCAGCGGCAGCGTGACGATCGAGGTGGAGGGGCTCGACGAACGCTATCAGGCGTCGCAAGGCGACCTGGTCATGCTGATGCATGGCCACGGCCATGTCATCGCCGACCGGCCGGGCCGTTCCGCCCGGCTCGTCACGGATCTCGCGCCACAGTACTACGACCGCGAACGCCTGACGATAGGGAGCGGCGACACCACGTGGCTGTGCGGCGATTTCGGCTTCGACGGCGTGCTGTCGCAGCGCCTGTTGTCGGTGCTGCCGCCGGTGCTGGTGCTGAAGGGCTTGCGGGAACGGCCGTTCGAGTGGCTGGAGCTGAGTTGCCATTTCATCCTCGACGAGGCGTTGAGCCCGCGCGCCGGTGCCGCCGCGATGATCTCCCGCTTGCTCGACGTCATCTTCGTCCAGCTGTTGCGCACCTGGGCGACCGAGGGGGCGACGGGGCACGGCTGGCTGTCCGGCGCGATCGACGGCCGGATCAATCCGGCGATGTCGGCCATTCATGCGGATCCCGGCCGTGCATGGACCGTCAACGATCTCGCCGCGCTGTCGAACCTGTCGCGCTCGGCGTTCGCGGATCGATTCCAGCGTGTGGTGGGCCAGGCGCCGCTGAGCTATCTGACGACCTGGCGCCTGGATCGGGCGGCGGAGCTGTTGCGCTACAGCCGCGCACCGGTTTCGGATATCGCGAACCGCGTCGGCTATACGTCCGAGGCGGCGTTCAGCCGCGCGTTTCGCGGCCGGTACGAGATGTCGCCGATGCAATGGCGGCGCGCCAATACCGATTAGGTCGGCGCGCGGTTTGCGGTGTACGGCGCCGAGGTCGGGCGAGACACCGGCGTGGCGGTTGCGTCAGCGGGTGGCCGATGCCGATCCCGATCACGCCAGGGGCGCGACCGACGCGCCCGCGATGCGATGGCGCTTCAGCGCATCGGCGACGAAGCCCGACGCCTTCATGTCTTCGACGAACCGGCCGAGCAACGCGGCGGCCGCTTCGCCGCGGCTCTTCGGCACGCCCATCGCCTGGCGGATCACCATGAAGCGCTCGTCGAGCAGGCGCAGGCCCGTCGTTTTCGCCGCATCGGCTTCGAGCTGCTGCTTCACGCCGGCCGCGACTTCGAGCTGCTGTTCGACGAACGTCGGCACGACGGCCGGCGACGTCGGCGCGCGCACGATCTGCGCGGCTTTCAGCTCGCGCGTGAGGAACAGGTCGTACGCGCTGCCTTTGCCGACCGCCACGCGGTTGTGCGGCTGGTCGACGTCCGCATTGTCGCGGATCGGCGAATCGTCGCGCACGAGATAGAAGCCTTCGATCAGCACGTAGGGCTCGGTGAACGCGACCGTCTCGCCGCGCAGCGGATCGATCGCGAAGAAGCCGAAATCGGCGCGCTCGTCGGTCAGTGCCTGCACGGACTGGCCGGCGGCGTCGAACACAACGAGCTCGAGCTCGGCCGACAGCCGCTCGGCGAACGCGCGTGCGAGGTCGATCGACACGCCGAACGGCTCGCCGGTGGCCGGGTCGCGGTTCGCGAGGATCGGGTTGCCGAGATTGATCGACGCGCGCAGCTTGCCGGTCGGGGTGAACGCGGAGAGGACGGAAGGGTCGAGGGTCATGACGGGGCTCGTGGGGTCGGAGGCGCCGGTCGCGCGGGCGCTCAGGGTTTGAGAATGGCACTGATGCGCGACAGCGCATCGAGCGTATGCAGCAGGTGCTGACGCAGTGCCTCGGACGCTTCTTCGTTGCGGTCGCGCTCGAGCAGTTCGAGCACGTGCAGATGCTGCTTCGCATGTTCGACGTAGCGCTCGCGATCCTGCATCGAGCGGTACGACAGCAGCCGGCGCACGCGATTCACGCGCCGGATCGTGTCGATGAAGAAGCTGTTGCCCGACGCTTCGACGAGCGATTCGTGGAACCGCACGCCGCGCTCGTGCAGCTGATCGGCGGTATCGGTCTCGATGCCGCCGGCGAGCAGGTGCTTCTCGATGTCGCGGCACCGTTCGAGCACCTTCGGTTCGAGCCGGTAGCCGGGTTCGAGCAGCGCGGCCGGTTCGAGCGCGAGGCGTAGCCGGTACGATTTCAGCAGGCTGTCGGGCGTCGTCAGCATCGGCGAGAACTGCCAGCCGTAGCCCGGCTTGCGCTCGGCCCAGCCCTCCTGCGCGATGCGCCCCAGCACGGCGGTGAGCTGCGCATTGGTCAGCCCGTAGCGCGTGCGGATCAGCTGTTCCGAAAACTCGTCGGGCAGCTCGCCCTTCAGGCGATCGTCCGCGATCCGGAAATACACGCTCGTGATCACGTCGGCCTCGCCGAGCCCGAGTTCGTCGACGACGTCCGACAGCGGCTCGATCACGGGCTTCGCGACGAAGAAGCCGCGATTGCGCTCGCGCGTCAGGATGCCTTTCTCGTGCAGCAGCGCGAGCGCCTCGTTGACGGGTGAACGGGACACGCGCAGGCGGTCGGCGAGCATCTGCGCGGGCAGGTGCGCGCCGACGTCCAGTCCTTCCGTCTTGATCAGTTCGACAATCTGGGTCGCGATGGAGCGGTCGATCATGTGAGTGGGCATGCGGGGCGCCGCGGGCAGCTTCGGTCTCAAGCCTCCTGCGTCGCCAGGTTCTTCTGCAATATCAGCGGGATGACGCCGCCCGAGCGCAGCAGCTCGCATTCGAGACGGGTCTCGACCGCGGCGGTTGCAGCGACGGGCTCGACGCGGCCGTCGGCGCGCACGATGCGCACGGGAACCGCGCAGCGTGGCGACAGCGTGTCGGCCGGCGAGTCGACCTCGAGCTTATCACCTGGCTTGAGGTCCAGCGTGTCGGGGTGGAGGCCCGCGGCGAAGCGCAGCGGCAGAATGCCCATCCCGATCAGGTTCGAGCGGTGAATGCGCTCGAAGCTCGCCGCCAGCACCGCGCGGATGCCGAGCAGCCGCTGACCTTTCGCGGCCCAGTCGCGCGATGAACCCGTGCCGTAGCGCTCGCCGGCGACGAGCACGACCGCATTGCCTTCCTGCCGGTAGCGCGCGGCCGCTTCGAAGATCGGCAACACATCGCCGCTCGGCACGTGCAGCGTATGCGCGACCGGCATGCCGTCGCGCAGCCGGTTCACGAGAGTCCGGTTGTAGAACGCGGCCCGCACCATCACTTCCCAGTTTCCGCGCCGCGACGCGAACACGTTCAGGTCGTCGCGATCGTCGCCGCGCGCCACGAGGAAATCGGCGACGAAGCTGTCCTTCGGAATCGCACTCGCCGGCGAAATGTGATCGGTTGTCACGTCGTCGCCGAGCACCAGCAGCGGGTACGCGCGGTACGTGCCGAGCTGGCCGCCCTGCGATGCCGACGCGAACGGCGGACGGCGCAGCGCGGTCGAGGCCGGGTCCCACGGGAATTGCGCGCCGTCGGGCGCATCGAGGTCGTGCCACGCCGGGTTCGCGCTCGCGTGCGCGAACGCACGCGGATAGTCGTGCGGATCGGCGGCGGCCGTCGTCAGCTCGGCGACGGCTTCGCGCGTCGGCCACAGATCGCGCAGATACACAGCGCGACCGTCGGTCGTGTGCTGAAGCGGATCGCGGCTCACGTCGATCTCGGCGTCGCCGGCCAGCGCGAACGCGATCACGAGGGGCGGGGACATGATGAAGCCGAGGTCGAGATCCGGATGGATGCGCCCGGGGAAATTCCGGTTCCCGGACAGCATCGCGACCGGGCGGATCGACGCGTCGGCCAGCGCCGAGCGGATCGGCTCGGTCAGCGGCCCGGAGTTGCCGATGCAGGTCGTGCAGCCGTACCCGACGATGTCGAAGCCGACCGCCGCCAGGTCGTCGACCAGTCCGGCACGTTCGAGATACGCGGCGGCGGCCGGGGAGCCGGGGCCGAGCGACGTCTTGACCCATGCGGGCACCTTCAGCCCGAGCGCGCGCGCGTTCCGTGCGACGAGGCCGGCGGCGATCAGCAGCGCCGGATCGGAGGTGTTCGTGCAACTCGTGATCGCGGCGATCGCGACCGGATGCTTCGGCATCGACGGATGCGGATGCGCGGGATGGAACGCGAGCGGCGCGAGCGCGGCGGCCGTCTGCGCATGATCGAGCAGGTCCTGCGGGCGGCGCGGCCCGGCGATGTGCATGCCGATCGACGCGAGGTCGATGTCGATCGTGCGCGTGTAGCGCGGCTCGGCATCCGGATCGAACCACAGGCCGGCCTGCCGCGTGAACACCTCGACCAGCCGGATCACCGACTCGCTGCGATGGGTCTCGCGCAGGTAGTCGAGCGTGTTGGCGTCGACCGGGAAGAAGCCGGTCGTCGCGCCGTATTCGGGCGCCATGTTCGCCACCACCGCGCGCTCGCCGGCGCGCAGCGTCGCCACCCCAGGGCCGAAGAACTCGACGAATTCTCCCGATACGCCGATCGCACGCAGCCGCTGCGTGACGGTCAGCGCGAGATCGGTCGCGAGCACGCCCGCGCGCAACGCGCCGGTGAGCCGCACGCCGATCACGTCCGGAATGCGCTGCATCACCGGCATCCCGAACATCACCGTCTGCGCCTCCAGGCCGCCGACGCCCCAGCCGAGCACGCCGATGCCGTTGATCATCGGCGTGTGGCTGTCGGTGCCGATCAGCGTGTCGGGCACGGCCCAGCGCTCGCCGTCGCGCTCGAGCGTCGTGACCACCGTCGCCAGTTGCTCGAGGTTGATCGTATGCATGATCCCCGTGCCCGGCGGATGGATGCGTACCCCCGTCAGCGATTTCGACGCCCAGCGCAGGAAGCGGTAGCGCTCCGCGTTGCGGCGCAGTTCGAGTTTCAGGTTCTCGGGCGCGGCGTCGCGCCGCGCGAAATATTCGACGGCCAGCGAGTGGTCGACCGACGAATCGACCGGCAGCACCGGGTTCAGCGACGCCGGATCCGCGCCGGCTTCGGCGAGCGCATCGCGCATCCCGGCGATATCGACGAGCGCCGGCGTGCTGGTCGTGTCGTGCATCAGCACGCGGTTCGGCTGGAACGCGATCTCGGCCTCGCTCGTCGCGCGGCGCGTCCATTCGACGATCGCGTCGACCGTTTGCCGCCGCTCGTCGCCGTCCGTATTGCGGATCACGTTCTCGAGCAGCAGGCGCAGCACGACGGGCAGTGTGCGCAACGTGGCGCCGAACTGGCCGGGAAGATCGACGAAGCGATACGTCGCGCCATCGACCGTCAACCGGGCTTCCGAGGGGGAGTTGGTGTTTTCCATGACTGTATTTTTGCACTTTAACAAGTAAAAATGCAATTTAGTGCTAACCCGACATACAAAATTCAGGAGACGACCGTGACGAAAACAGGCAACGACCCGGGCGAAAGCGGCCCGGATCCGATGCGCCGCCGCGTGATAGGGCACACGGCGGCGCTCGGCGCGCTCGCGATCCTCGGCGGGGCCGCCGGGCCGGTTTTTGCAGACGAATCACACAAGGCTTTGAAAGGAAAAACACCCATGTTTGCTTATGTCGGATCGCGCACCACGCGCGAACGAAACGCCCGCGGCGACGGGATCAGCGTCTACCGCGTCGATACCGGGACGGGGGCGCTCGAGCGCGTGCAGCTCGTCAAGGATCTGGTGAATCCGTCGTTCGTCGCGTTGAGCGCGAACGGCGAACACCTGTACACGGTCCACGGCGACCTGAGCGACATCAGCGCATTCAGGGTCGACAAGGCCACCGGCCAGCTTACGTTCCTGAATCGCCAGAGCACGCAGGGCAAGAACCCCGTGCATCTCGCGATCGATCCGACCGGCCGCTACGTCGTCGTGTCCAACCACATCGGCGCGAGTATCGCGGTGCTGCCGATCGCGGCCGACGGGACGCTGCAGGAGGTCACGCAACTCGTCACGCTCGAAGGCCCGATCGGTCCGCACCGCTTCGAGCAGAAGCAGGCGAAGCCGCACTTCAATCCGTTCGACCCGAGCGGGCAGTTCGTGATCGTGCCGGACAAGGGGCTCGACCGCGTGTTCACGTTCCGCTTCCAGGACGGGCGGCTCACGCCGGCCGATCCGGCGTTCGTCGTCACGCGCGAGACGGCCGGCCCGCGTCACGTCGCATTCCATCCGAACGGGGCGCTCGCGTATGTCGTCAACGAACTCGATTCGACCGTCACGACCTATCGGTACGCGTCGTCGAACGGCGCGCTGACGCCGGTGCAAATCGTGTCGTCGCTGCCGGACACGTACACCGGCAACAGTCGCGCGTCGGAGATCGAGGTCGATCCGGCCGGGCGCTTCGTCTATGCATCGAACCGCGGCGACGACAGCGTCGCCGTGTTCCGCATCGATCCGGCCAGCGGCCATCTCGCGTTCGTCGCGGCCGAACCGGCCGGCGGCCGCACGCCGCGCTTCATGACCGGCACGCCCGACGGCCGCTTCATGTACGCGCTGAACGAGGACAGCGACAGCATCGTCGCGTTCGCGATCGATGCCGCGACGGGCCGCCTCCAGCCGACCGGCTTCTCGGTCAAGTCGGGCAGTCCCGTCTGCATGGTGTTCTCGCAACACCGCGCGTAGTCCTTCCCGTCCAATCAGGAGACATCCGGCGGCGAGTCCGCCGGTGCACATTCATGAATCAAGCATCCCCTATCGACGAACGCGCGCTGATGCGCAAGATCGCGTGGCGCATCATCCCGTTCGTGTTCGTCCTCTACATCATTTCGTATCTCGACCGCGCGAACATCGGCTACGCCGCGCTGCAGATGAACAAGGACCTCGCGCTGTCGAGCGAGGCGTTCGGCTTTGCGTCGGGCATCTTCTTCATCGGGTATTTCCTGTTCGAAGTGCCCAGCAACGTCATGTTCAACAAGTTCGGCGCACGCGTGTGGATCGCGCGGATCCTGGTGACGTGGGGTGTCGTGTCGGTGATCTCCGCATTCGTGCAGGACGCGACGCAGCTCTATGTGCTGCGGTTCCTGCTCGGGGTGGCCGAAGCCGGCTTCTTCCCCGGCATCATCGTGTACCTGACCTACTGGTTCCGCGCGAAGGAACTCGCGACGACCGTCGCGCTCTTCACGGCCGCGATTCCGGTGTCGTACATCATCGGCGCGCCGCTTTCCACATGGATCATGGATCACGTGCACTGGCTCCAGTGGAGCGGCTGGCGCTGGATGCTCGTGCTCGAAGGCGCGCCCGCGCTGATCGGCGGGATCCTGTGCTTCCTGTACCTGACGGATCGCCCCGGCGACGCGAAATGGCTGACGCCCGACGAGCGCGCGTGGCTGCTGAACGAGCTCGACAGCGACCGCAAGGCGCGGCCGCGCGCGCAGCATCTCGGCTCGCTGAAGACGATGACGAACCCGAAGGTGCTGTACCTGTCATTCATCTACTTCGTCTACCAGTGCGGCAGTCTCGGCGTCGGCTACTGGATGCCGCAGATCATCAAGGGCTTCTCGTCGACGCTCACGCATACCGAGATCGGGCTCATCGCGACGGTGCCCTACGTGGTCGCGACGATCGCGATGGTGATGTGGTCGCGCCGCTCGGACCGGCGCAGCGAGCGGCGCCTGCACTCGGCGATTCCGCTGGCGGTGGCAGCTGCCGCATTGCTCGGTGCGGGCCTGTCGACGAATCCGTACGTATCGATCGCGATGATCAGCGTGAGCCTCGCGGGCCTCTACGCGTTCAAGTCGCCGTTCTGGGCGCTGCCGACGCTGTTCCTGAGCCGTTCGACCGCGGCCGTGTCGATCGCGGTGATCAACTCGATCGGCAACCTCGGCGGCTTCGTCGGGCCGTTCATGATCGGCTTCGTCAAGGGCGCGGGGCAGAGCGCGACGCCGGGGTTGCTGTTTCTCGCGGCGTTGCTCGTCGTGTCGTTCCTGATGACGTTCTTCATTCGCGTTCACGAACAGCCGGCCTCCGACACACCGTCGAACGTGGTGAACCAGACCCATTGACGCGATGACGCGCAATCCGGCGGCGAGCCAGGACATATAACCCAAAGAGGAGATCGATTGATGAAGAAGCTTTCATTTTGTTTGGTTGTACTGAATTCGATGCCGGCGGTCACACTGGCGCAAAGCAGCGTGACGCTGTACGGAATCGTCGACAGCGGCATCAATTACACCAGCAATGTGCAGACGGCGCGAACGGCGGCTGGCCCGGTCGGCGGTCATCAGATCGCGATGATCGAAGGCGGGTCGGCCGGCCTGCAGGGGAGCCGCTGGGGGCTCAAGGGCGGCGAGGATCTCGGCGGCGGTCTTAAGGCGCTGTTCGTGCTGGAGAGCGGTTTCTACAGCAACAACGGCGTGCTGAACCAGGGCGGCGCGATGTTCGGACGGCAGGCGTATGTCGGCCTGAGCCATCCGGTCGGCACGGTTACGCTCGGGCGCCAGTACGATCCCGTTGTCGACTTTTACGGGCCGTTCCTTGCCGCACCGCAGTGGGGCGGTTACATGACCTCGCATCCGGGCGACCTCGATAACGCGTTGAACACGCGGCGCATCAACAATTCGATCAAGTTCCGCAGCGCCAGCTACCGAGGGTTGATGGTCGAAGCGTTGATGAATCTCGGCGGCACCGCCGGATCGTTCTCGACCAACTGGATCTGGGGTGCCGGTGCGTCGTATGCGGCGGGGCCGTTTTCGATCGGCGCGGGCTACCTGAACGTCCGCAACCCGAACACGTCGTTCTTCGGTGCGAATCCGAATGCCGGCCCGGCGACGGGCAACAACCTCGGCAGCGCCGGCAGCGCGAGTGCGCCGGAGAGCAATCCCGCGTTCGCCGGCTATGCGTCCGCGAACCGGCTCGAAATCGCCGGCGCCGGAGCGGGCGTGACGCTGGCCGCACTGAGCGTCAATCTCGCGTATTCGAATACGCGCTTCGAGGGGCTGGGCTCCGCGTCGGGGCCGAATGCGTTGCGTTACGCGGGCACGGCGGCGTTCAACAACGTCGAGATCAACGCGAAATACCAGTTCACGCCGTCGTTGCAGGCCGGTGTCGCGTACGACTACACGAGAAACGGCGGCGCCGGTGGCAAGGGCGGCGCGAACTACAACCTGTTCAGCGCGGGTGTCGATTATTTCCTGTCGAAGCGCACGGACGTGTATACGGTTGCCGTGTTCGAGAAGGCAAGCGGGACGGATTCGCTCGGGCAGTCGGCGGTTGCGCAGATCACCGGGTTGACGCCGTCCGCGACCGACAAGCAGGTTTCATTGCGGATCGGGATGCGGCACAAGTTTTGAACGGGCAGGGCGACTGGAACGGCGCGCGCAACGCCGGGTTTCGGAAGCGAGCCGGTGACACGGGGCGGGCGTTTGCCCGACCCGTTTTTACTCCGGCGACTACTTCACCGCGACTTCCGTATGCACGACGTGCGGCGGGCTCTTGAAGAACGGCCCGGCCAGTTGCCGCCACGCCTGGAAGTCGTCCGATTCCCGGAAATGCACCATGTGATCGTCGACGGTGTCCCACTTGACGACGAGCAGGTACCCGCCACTGCGTTCGATCACGCGGTGCAGTTCGGCGCCGCCGCAGCCGCGCGCACGGGCGAACAGCGGGAGTGCCTGACGGACCGCGGCCTCGAACGGCTCGGCCTGCGACGGATCGATTTCGAGCGATGCCAATTCCAGAATCATGAAAGCTCCAAGGGTTGAATGATGCGAACGGATCGCGATGCACGGCGTGCCGGCGTCGGCGCATCCGTCAACGATACCGGAAGTCGGCGTCGCGGTGGCCGGATGCGGTGCCCGCGAGGCCGACCGGGACGTCACGCCTTCCTGATCAGCAACGTCAGCGATACGGTCAGCGCGGCGGACACCGCGAGAATCGCCGCCATCGCCCAGATTCCCGCCGTGAACGAGCCGGTCGATTGCTTCAGGAAGCCAACGAGGTAGGGGCCGGCGAAGCCGCCGAGCGTCCCGATCGAGTTGATGAACGCAAGCCCGCCCGCGGCCGCGACGCCGGTCAGGAAGCGCGTCGGAATCGTCCAGAAGATTGCGCGGGCCGAACTGACGGCGACCACCGCGAGGCTGAGTCCGACCATCTCCAGCACCACGCCGTGCGCGATGGCGGACAGGGCGAGTCCCAGTCCGCCCAGCAGGCACGCGCTGCACAGATGGAAGATCTTGCGGCCGCTGCGATCCACTGCTCGCGCCCACACCAGCATCCCGGCCACCGCGGCGAGATACGGCACCGTCGACAGCAAGCCGATCGACACGAGGTCGAGTCCATGTCCTTTGAGGATGATCGGCAGCCAGATGCCTACGCCGTACGAACCGAGCACGAAGCCGAACTGGATCGCGGCGAGCAGCAGCACGCGGCCGTCCTTCAGCGCGGCGAACAGCGCCTTCTTCGGTTTCTCGCGCGGTTCCTCGGCAAGCATCGCGACGAGTTCGCCGCGTTCTTCGGGCGTGAGCCAGTACGCGTCTTTCGGATCGTCGCGCAGCCAGACGAGCACCGCGACGCCGATGAGTACCGCCGGCAGGCCCTGCACGATGAACATCCACTGCCAGCCGTGCAGCCCGGCGAGGCCGTCGAGGCTCAGCAGCGCTGCCGACATCGGCCCACCGACGACCGACGACAGCGGCACGCCGAGCATGAACATTGCCAGCACGCGCACGCGGTACTGCGCCGGGAACCAGCATGCGAGGAAGAACGTGACGCCGGGGAAGAAGCCGGCTTCGGCGATACCGAGCAGCAGGCGCAGCACGTAGAAGCTGGCCGGCCCTTGCGCAAGCGCTGTCGCGGTCGCTGCGAAGCCCCACGTGATCATGATCCGTGCGAGCCAGCGGCGTGCGCCGTAGCGGTACAGCGCGAGGTTGCTCGGGATCTCGAACAGGCAATAGCCAGTAAACAGGATGCCGGCGCCCCAGCCGAACTGCGCCGGGGTCAACCCGAGGTCGTGGTTCATCGTGAGCGCGGCGAAGCCGACGCTCGTCCGGTCGATGTAGTTGAAAACGAACGCGAGCGTCAGCAGCGGCAGCAGGCGCCACGCGTTCTTGCGCAGCGCACGCTGCCGGACGGCTTGCCGGTTCGCGTCGGGAACGGATGCCGTGTCCATCGTCATTGATTCGGATTGCATGATCGATTCGTCGACGATCCCGACGTGCGCAGGCAGCCGCGCTGCCGGGCGATGGGCGGCATGGCATCCGCATCGGCCCGGTCGTGGCGATCGTCGATCGTGTCTCCGGTGTGTTGTCATGAGGGCCGCGGCAGCAGGCGGCCCGCTCGGCTTCGTGTCGGTTCAGGCGGCGTGCAGTGCGCTGGCGACCCGCTTGCCGAACGCGTTGCAGCCCATCGTGCCGCCGAGATCCGCGGTGCGCGTGTCGGGATTGGCCAGCACCGCATCGACGGCCGCGTCGATCGCATCGGCGGCGGCGATGAGGGCCGGCTTGCCGCGATGCTCGCCGATCCAGCGCATCAGCATGCCGACCGACAGGATCATCGACGTCGGGTTCGCCTTGTCCTGGTTCTGGATGTCGGGCGCGGAGCCGTGCTGCGCCTGCGCGCAGCACAGCGCGTCGCCGGCCATGATCGAGCCGCCGAGGCCGAGGCTGCCGGACAGTTCCGCGGCGAGATCGCTGAGGATATCGCCGTAGAAGTTCGTCGCGACGAGCACGTCGAAGCGTTCCGGCGCGCGGACCAGGTGCGCGGTCGACGCGTCCACCAGCAGGTCGTTGAGCTCGACTTCGGGGAAGTCCTTCGCGACGCGCCGTACGCATTCGAGGAACAGGCCATCGGTCATGTGGAAGCTGTTCGCCTTGTGGATCGCCGTGACCTTCTTCCTGCGCTTCATCGCGAGTTCGAACGCGCGGCGCGCGATGCGCTCACTGCAGTGGCGCGTGATCTTGCGCACCGACAGCGCCATGTCCGGCGAGGGCATCATCTCGCCCCAGCCGAGGTGCATGTTGCGGTCCGGATAGAAGCCTTCGGTCGCCTCACGCATGATCACGAGGTCCATCTGCTTGCCTTCGCGCATGTTCGACGTGAGGAACGGCCGCGTGCGGGACGGCCGCACGTTCGCGTACAGGTCGAGATCGCAGCGGAACGCGGCCGACACGTTGCGCCCGCCTTGGGCGGGCGGCGGATAGTCGGCGTGCGAGATCGTGCCGAGGATCAGGCCGTCGTAGCCTTTCGCCTGTTCCAGCACGTCGGGGCGCAGCGTCGTGCCGTGCTTGTCGAGGCTCGCGAAGCCGACGTCTTCGTAGTCGTATTGCAGGCCGAGATCGAACAGGCGATCGGCCTGTTCAAGGACGTCGATCGACGCCGCGATGATTTCGGGACCGATGCCGTCGCCGGGGAGAACGAGAATGCGCATGATGGTTCGCTCGGGTTATTTCGAAGAGGTCTGGTGTTCGGCCGATACGGCCCGCGTCTCGCCGCTGTCGGCGAGCGTGCGCGTGGCATTGGTGCGCGCGTAGATCCACAGGATCTTCATCGGCGCGGTGCTCGACACGTTGCGGAAGCGATGCGGCACGTTCGGCGGGATGAAGGTGGTGTCGAGCGGCTTGAGCCGGTATTCGAGCCCGTCGATGTCGAGGATCGCGTCGCCTTCGACGAGCACGACGCTTTCCTGGCAGTTGTGGCTGTGAAACGGGATTTCGACGCCGGGTGCGAACGACGTGTAGCCGGTGATGAAGCTGTCCGAGCCGACGGACTTGCCGACCAGCGGCGTGGTGCTCGCGCCGCCGCCGCGATCGTAGGTCGGCAGGTTGTCGGGTTGCAGCAGCGCGGCGCCCGAAGGGGTCGTGATGGTCATGAAGGACTCCTGAAGCGAATCGTGAAATCAGCGGGCCGGACCGAACCAGACCGTCTTGATGTTGGTGAACTCGCGAATGCCGGCGGCGCCGAGCTCGCGGCCGTAGCCCGACTGCTTGATCCCGCCGAACGGCAGCCGCGCATCCGACGCGACCAGGCCGTTGACGAACACCGCGCCGGCTTCGATCCGGCGCACGAGCTGGCGCGCGGCGTCGAGGTCGGTGGTCCACAACGCGGCACCAAGACCGAATTCCGTCGCGTTCGCGAGCGAGATCGCCTGCTCGATGCCGTCGACCCGCAAGATCGCGGCCACCGGGCCGAACGTCTCCTCGCACGCGGCGGCCATGTCCGGCGCGACGCGGTCGAGCACCGTCGGTGCATAGAAGAAGCCGGGGCCGGGCAGCGGCGCGCCGCCTGCCTTCAGCACCGCGCCGGCCTCGACCGTGCGCTCGACCTGCCGATGCAGTTCGTCGCGCAGGTTCGCGCGCGCCATCGGGCCGATGGTGGTGTCGCGCCGCGTCGGATCGCCGACCTTCAGTTGCGCGACGCCCGCGCAGAACAGTTCGACGAAGCGGTCCGCGATCTTCTCGTCGACGATGAAACGCTTCGATGAGATGCAGCTCTGGCCGGTGTTCGAGAAGCGCGCCTTCACCGCGGCCTTGGCGGCCGCTTCGACATCGGCGTCGGCGAGCACGATGAACGGATCGGAGCCGCCGAGTTCGAGCACCTGCTTCTTCATCGCGCGCCCGGCCTGCGACGCGACCAGCTTGCCGACCGCGGTCGAGCCGGTCAGCGTGACCGCCGCGATGCGCGGATCGTCGATCAGTTGTGCGACGTCTTCCGCCTCGACCAGCAGCGATGCAACCAGGCCGGCCGGCATGTCGGCATCGGCGAACACCGAATTGATGGCCAGCGCGCATTGCGGCACGTTGCCCGCGTGCTTCAGGATCGCGCCGTTACCCGCGCACAGTGCCGGTGCCGCGAAGCGGATGAACTGCCACAGCGGATAGTTCCACGGCATGATCGCGAGCACGACGCCGAGCGGGTCGTACACGACGAAGCTCTCGCTCGCGTTGCTCGCGACGGCTTCGTCGCCGAGATACTGCGCCGCGTGTTCCGCGTAGAAGCGGCACGTCCATGCGGACTTGTCGACTTCGGCTTCCGCTTCGGCGATCGGCTTGCCCATTTCCAGCGTGATCAGCGCGGCGAGCTCGGCCTTGCGGCGCAGCAGCACGTCGCCGATGCGTGCGACGGTCGCGGCGCGCACGGCGAGCGGTTCGCGCGCCCAGCGACGTTGCGCGGCGCTCGCGTCGGCAAGTGCCTGCTCGATTCGCGCGGGCGAGTCGGCGTCGAAGGTGGCCACGATGGTTTCCGTGGCGGGATTCAAGGTGCGAAACATGGTGTTCGTGTCCGTGTTCGTGGAGAGGAAGGGTTCAGGTGGCCGGTCGTTCGGCGAAGCGATAGAGCCGTGCGGGGTTGTCGACGAGGATGCGCTGACGCAGTGCAGCCGCATCCGCCCATCCCAGCAGCTGGTTCAGCGCACCGCCGGCGTCTTCGCGGCGAAACGGTTCGATACGCGTGAGATCGCCATCGCGATTGCCGGCGCTGCCGGTGTGCGGCCAGTCGGACGCCCACACCATGCGATCGGGGCGCGCGTCGATCAGCGTGCGTGCGATCGGAGCCAGGTCGTCGAACCGCGGCGCCTGGCGCGACGCGCGATACGGCGCCGACAACTTTACGTACGCGTTGCCGTGCTTCACGAGATCGACGACGGTCGCGAACGCGGCCTGCTGGTCGGGCAGCGTGTGGGCCCGCGCGCCGGCGAAGTGGTCGAGCACGACGGGGGCGCCGAGACGGGCGATGTCCGGGGCGAGGCCCGCGACGACATCGAGGTCCGCATAGATCTGGACCGCCCAGCCGAGCGGCGCGACCGCGTCGGACGCGCGCTGCAACTGGGCAGACGCGGCGGACAGGTCACGCTCGCCGCGCACCTGCAGGTTCAGCCGGATGCCGCGCACACCCTGGTCGTGCAGCGCCTGTAGCTCCGCATGCGTGGCGGTATGCGGATCGATGACCGCGACGCCGCGTGCCCGTTGCAGGCCGAGTTCACGCAGACCCGCGAGCAGCGCCGCGTTGTCGGTGCCGTACACGCTCGGCTGGACCAGCACGATCCGCTCGATTCCGAGCCGCGCCTCGAACGCGAGCAGGTCGGCGACCCGTGCGCGTCCCGGCGTGTACGAGCGGTTCGGCGCGAACGGGAAGCGCGCCGCGTCGAACAGGTGCACGTGGCAATCGCAACTGCCGGGCGGCAGGGCCGCGAGCGGGCGAGTCGGATAGTCCTGCGGATCGACCTTCATTGCTGCCTCCGCGCTGTCGGATGACGAAGCGGCCGAACCCGCGCGTGACAGCGCAAGGCCGCCGATTGCCGCAAGACTCGCGCCGAGTAGATGCCTGCGCTGCACATGGGTCTCCTTGAACGATGCGCCGGTTGGAATGATTGGTATTTTAAGATCTCAAAAGACCATGTAAAGTGTTTTTTGATATTTCAAAATACCATCGAGGGTAAACGCCGATCCCTGTGTTGATTCGATGAATGCGAGAAATTAGCCGAATGGGCGGCGTTATGAAGTCGGTCGACCGTCCGCTTTGCCGTCGCTGGGCAGGAGAAATTATTGGTCTGGTGTCGTGCCATAGGACCATGTATCGGCTGTGGTACGATGCCGTCGTCTTTTGTGATCCGATTCGCCATGACCCGCGCTCTCGCCGACGTGCTCGCGTCGAACATTCATCAGCACATCTCCAGTTCCGGCATGGCGCCTGGCACGCGTCTGCCGGAGCGCTCGCTTGCGGAGCAGTTCAACGTGTCGCGTTCGCCGGTGCGCGAGGCGCTGAAGCGGCTCGCTGCGCGCTCGGTCGTCACGCCGCATCCCGATGGCGGTTACGCGGTCGCTGATCATGCGGCGCCGCTCGACCCGGTCGATTCACCCGAACTGGCGGACACCGTTGCGGATGAAGACACCTACTTGTCGATCGCGGAGGACCGGCTCGCCGGCAAGCTTCCCGATCGGGTGACCGAGAACGAGTTGATGCGCCGCTACGGCGTGACGCGCGCGCAGCTGAACGCGATCCTGCGGCGGATGGTGCAGGAAGGGTGGATCGAACGACGACCGGGGCATGGCTGGATGTTTCAATCAGTGTTGACGTCCGCGGAGACCTATCGGCAGGGCTACCGGTACCGGTTGCTGATCGAGGCGGCCGGGATACTCGAGCCGACCTTCCGGCTCGACCGCGACGCGCTGATGCGCTGCCGTGCCGAGCAGGAAGCGCTCGCGATCGGCGGCGCGCGCACGGCGTCGCCGGCCGCGCTGTTCGATGCAAACAGCCGCTTGCACGAAACGATCGCCGCGTGTTCGGGCAACGTGTTCATTCTCGACGGCCTGCGCCGTCTCGATCGGCTGCGCCGCCTGATGGAGTACCGCAAGGCGGTCGATCGCGATCAGGCGGAGCGCCGGTGTCGCGAACACCTGACGCTGATCGATTTGCTGATCACCGATCAGCGCGAGGCGGCGGCCGATTTCATGAAGCTTCACCTGCACAATGCGGTGCGGGAAAAAACGAGCGATTGACGTGCGTGGCCAGGCATCGACACCGCTTGATCGCCATGCTGCATTCCTTTCCGGGGAGAGGGACTCGACATGGCAGAACTGGACGACGCGCTTTACGCGCGGATCGGCACGCTGAGCGACGCGGGCGATGCATTGACGGAAGCGGGGGACTCCGCAGGCGAGTTGGCGAAATATCGAGAGGCGTTCGACCTGCTTCCCGAACCCAGGACCAACTGGGAGGCGGGAACCTGGTTGATGGCGGCCATCGGCGACACCTACTTCCATCAGGCCGATTACGCGGCCGGCCGTGACACGCTCGATCAGGCGATGCATTTCCCGGAAGCGATCGGCAACCCGTTCCTGCACCTGAGGCTCGGTCAGTGCCAGTTCGAGCTCGGCAATCTCGACCGCGCCGCCGACGAGTTGATGCGCGCGTACATGGGCGGCGGACCGGAGCTGTTCGAGGACGAGGACGACAAGTACCTGCGGTTCCTGGCCGCGCGGGTGGAAGGGATCGAAGCGCCCTGACTCCCAGCATCGCGGATGTGCGGTCGCCGGCGACATGCACGGATCGGTGTTTCCCCCGATATGGAATGACGCGACCCATGCCGATGTCACAGAGGAGGTGAAGACACTCCATCCGAGGCCAGCCATGACGACATCCGCGATAAACGGACCGAATGACGCACCACCCGAAACGATCGCCGAAGCCGCATCCGACCACCCCGTCGCAGCCCCGTCGATCCTGCTGGTCGACGACGAGCCGAGCGTGCTGTCCGCGCTCAAGCGCGTGTTGCGGCCCGCGCGCTACGAGGTCCTGACCGCCGACAGCGGCGAAACCGCGCTCGAGATCCTGGCGTCGATCGAAGTCGACCTGATCGTGTCCGACATGCGCATGCCGAACATGAGCGGCGCGGCGTTCCTGTCGCGGGCGCGCTCGCTGTACCCGGACACGATGCGCATCCTGCTGACCGGCTATTCCGACATCGCGTCGATCGTGGAGGCCGTCAACGAAGGCGGCGTGTATCGATACATGAACAAGCCGTGGGACGACCACGACCTGCTGATGACCCTCGAGCAGGCGCTCGAGCAGCGGCGCTTGCGCGCCGAAGCCGCGCGGCTCGCCGCACTGACCGAAGCGCAGAACGACACGCTGCGCCGGTTCAACACGGCGCTCGAAACCCAGGTGCGCGCGCGCACCGAGGAACTCGGGCAAACGGTGATGTTCCTCGAAGCCGCGCAGGACGACCTGAAAAGCAGCTTCACCGCGATGGTCCAGGTCTGCGCGAGCATGATCGAGATGCGCTGCGGGTCGGCCAGCGGCCATGCGATGCGCGTCGGCGAGATGGCGCGCCGGCTCGCGCTGTCGGCCGGGATGAGCAGCCTGCACGCACAGGACGTGTACTACGCGGGTCTGCTGCACGGCATCGGCAAGCTGTCGCTGCCCGACGAACTGCTGCACAAGCCGCTCGTGAAAATGACGACGGACGAACACAGCCTGTTCCAGCAGCACCCGTTGCGGGCGCAGATGGTGCTCACGCCGGTCGCGCAATTGCACAAGGTCGCGTCGATCGTGCTGCACCAGTACGAGCGGTTCAACGGCCGCGGCACGCCGGACGGGCTGACGGGCGACGCGATTCCGCCCGGCGCGCGGATCGTCGCGATCGCGCGCGACTTCGAAGGATTGCGCCACGGCGAGATCGGTGCGCCGCATTCGGTCGAGCAGGCGATCGACGTGCTGCGCTCGCAGGCCGGCGGACGCTACGACCCGTTGCTCGTCGCGCGCTTCATCGAACTGATGCGCGATCCGGCCAGCTTCGGCATCGCGACGTCCGTCGCGGAAATCAGGTCCGCCCAGCTGCGCGAAGGGATGCACCTCGCCGACGATCTGCGCACGCATCGCGGCGTATTGCTGATGACGAAGGGCAGCGTGATGTCGCGGCATCAGATCGAGCTCGTGCGCCGTTTCGAGGCACGGGAAGGCACGCCGTTCGACATTCTCGTGCTGACCGGTGCGGCGGCGCAGGCCCAGGCCCAGGCCCAGGCCCAGGCCCAGGCGTCCGCGTCCGCCGCCGCGCCGCCCGCCTGACGCGCGCATGCCGCATGGCCGTGACCGTGGCGCGCGACCGCTTGCGCACCACCGGCCACGCGTTCATTTCGACCGGGGCGCTCGATCATGGATGGCTCCTACAACCTGCTGCTGGTCCTGCTGTCGCTCGTCATCGCGACGCTGGCGTCGTATACGGCGCTCGACCTCGCCGCGTTCATTTCGCTGCTCGACAACCGGAAGCTCAAGCGGGCGTGGCTGGGCGGCGGCGCGGCCGCGATGGGCACCGGGATCTGGTCGATGCATTTCGTCGGCATGCTCGCGCTGTCGCTGCCGATCCCGCTCGGCTATGCGCTGCCGGATACCGGCGCATCGCTGGCGATCGCGGTGCTCGTGTCGTATTTCGCGCTGAACGTCGTCACGCGTGCGCGACTGAGCCGTCGGCGTCTGGTGGCGGGCGGCGCGCTGATGGGCGCCGGGATCGTCGGGATGCACTACACGGGGATGGCCGCGATGCGCATGGCGCCCGGCATTCGCTACGATCCCGCGCTGTTCGCGGCATCGATCGGCGTCGCGGTGATCGCGTCCACCGTCGCGCTCTGGATGGCGCAGGCATTGCGTGCGCGGCAGGCGCACCAGGCGACCGCGCTGCGCATCGGCGCGGCGCTCATCATGGGCATCGCGATCACGGGCATGCACTACACCGCGATGGCGGCCGCGCATTTCGCGCCGGATGCCCGCTGCGGCGCCGCGAACGGGATCGACGCGCCGTGGCTGGCAACGACCATTGCGCTGTTTACGACGGCGACGCTGATCGTCACGCTGCTGGTCTGCCGCTTCGATGCGCGCACCACCTTTCTGCGCGGGATGACGGATACGCTCGAGCGGCTGGTGCGATTGCGGACCGCCGAACTCGAAACGGCATTGCGGCGCTACGAGCAGACCACGGCGATGCTGCAACGCGCGCGCGAGGGCATGGCGACCGAGATCGACGAGCGCCGCGCGGCGCAGAGCCGGCTCGAACAGGAGAAGGACGAGCAGCGGCGCCTGCTGCGCGCGCTCGAGGAAACGCACGTGCAGTTGCTGCAATCGGAGAAGCTGGCGTCGATCGGCCAGCTCGCGGCCGGTGTCGCGCACGAGATCAACAATCCGGTCGGCTTCATCAGCGCGAATCTCAATACGCTCAGGACGTGGGTGGGCAGCCTGCTGGAGGTGATCGCCGCGCATGAGGCCGCGCTGCAGCAGCTCGAACCCGCGACGCGCGACGCGCTGACGGCGCGGCGTGCGGCGGCCGATCTGGACTACGTGCGCGACGAGATCGTGACGCTGATCGACGAATCGATCGACGGCGCGGTGCGCGTGCGGCGCATCGTGCAGGACCTGCGCGATTTCTCGCGGCCGGGCAGCGGCGAGTGGAGCGTCGTCGATATCCATGCGGGCCTCGAGAGCACGCTCAACGTCGTCCATAACGAACTCAAGTACAAGGCCGACATCGTGCGCGACTACGGCGACGTACCGCTGGTCGAATGTCTGCCGTCGCAGTTGAACCAGGTGTTCATGAACCTGTTCGTCAACGCCGCGCACGCGATGCCGACGCGCGGCGTGATCACGATCCGCACGTCGAGCGACGGCGAACAGGTGTCGATCGCGATCGGCGATACCGGAACCGGCATGACGCCCGACATCGTGCGCCGGATCTTCGATCCGTTCTTCACGACGAAGCCGGTCGGGCAGGGCACGGGGCTCGGGCTGTCGGTGTCGCACGGCATCGTCGAGCGCCATCGCGGCGCGATCGACGTGACGAGCGAACCGGGGCGCGGCACGACGTTCTGCATTCGGCTGCCGATCCGGCGCGCGGATGGGCACGCGGTCGACGCGGCGGTCGTCGATCTTGCGTGCGATGGTTCCGTGACGGTTCAATGAACGCTTTGACCCTATCGCGTGGCGTCGCCAACCGCTATGCTCGATATCTCCATGCCCCTTCCACGACCGGCTTCGCGATGAACCTGACCTTCTCTCCGACGACGCTCACCGACGCGGATGCGCTCGTCGCGATTCGTGTCGCCGCGATGCGCGAGAGCCTCGAACGCATCGGACGTTTCGATCCGCAGCGGGCGCGCGAACGGTTTCTCGCGTCCTTCGATCCGGCGTCGTGCCGGTTCATCGAGCGCGACGGTATCCGTGCGGGCTTCGTGCTGGTGCGGCCGAAGGACGATCACTGGCTGCTCGATCACCTGTACATCGCGCCCGAGCATCAGGGGCAGGGCATCGGCGCCGCCGTGCTGCGCGAGATCTTCGCGGCAGCGGACGCGCAACGTATGCCGGTTCGCGTTGGCGCCTTGCGCGGCAGCGAATCCAATCGCTTCTATCGACGCTACGGGTTCGTTCAGACCGACGAGGCGGAATGGGACATTTATTACGTGCGTGAACCGGGTACGCCAGACTGTGCCGATTGAGCGCCGCGTTCCTGGTTGCGTCGTGCCGGTTTGCCGACGCGCCGGGACCGTTACTGGCCGTCTGCGTCCCGTGCGGCGCGATGTGCGAGATGTTCGACCATCCGCTGCGCGGCGGGCTGCAGTGTGTCGAAACGCTGAAAACACACGATGAAGCGACGCCTTGCCCATGCATCGGTGAGCGGGATCACCCGCACGCCGAGCGACTGCCGGTAAGCCGCCGCGACTTCGACAGGAATGACGCTGATCCCGAGGCCGGCGGCCACGACGCGAAATGCCGCGTCGAAACTCGACACGATCACGCGATACGACACGGTCCGGCCTCGGTCCGCGGCTGCCCGCTTCAGCATCGTATGAACGGCCGTGGCCGGTGGCAGGCCGACGTGCTCGAATTCAAGCGTGTCGTCGAAGCCGACCGATTGAAGCCCGGCGAGCGGATGCTCGGGATGCACGGCAAGCGCTAGCTGATCGTGACGATACGAGCGTGCCTGCAGCCCTTGCAGGTCGACGTTGTCCCAGCACACGCCGACCGCGGAAGCCCCTTCGCGCACCTGCCGGACGAGGTCGCGCGACAAGCGCTCCTCCACGTCGACCTTGATGTTCCGGTTGGCGGGGTCGCGCATGAACGACGCGATGTCGTCCAGCAGTACTTCCGCGATCGCCGATGCCGACGCGCAGATGCTCACACGCCCCTGCAGTCCGTCGCCGATCGCGGTGACGTCGGCCGCGATCCGGTCCATCGTGAACAGCATGCTGCGCGCATGCTCGAGCAGCGCGAGGCCGGCCGGCGTCGGAGTGACGCCGCGTCGCGACCGCGTCAGCGCCGGCACGCCGAGATCGTTTTCGAGCTGTGCAATGCGCTTGCTGATCGCCGAAGGTTCGATATGTGCCTCTTTCGCGGCACGCGCGATGTTGCCGTGATCGCACACCGCCACGAACAGCCGCAGCGTCTTGAGGTCGATGTCGCGCATCGGTGCAGCCTCCGCGGGTCGAAACGTTCCGGGCCGGAATTTCTCGGCGCGGTTTCGTCGGTTTCCGGGGTATCCGGGAATCCTGAAAATTACCACGACGACAGCGATCGGTCGTACCGGCTCGCTGGCTTTCGAAATGCCTTCATGACGCCGGCCGGCGCCGCCGCAACAGGGAGGCCGTTCGACTCATGAGATTCCATTCTGGAACGTTTTCCGTTCCAAACCGTTGCTTTACGTTTTTTCGGGAAACTCTAAAGTAGGGCTATCGCCGGCACGCAATGACCGGCCGCAGATTTCGGAGACAGCAACCCCATGCCTTCCTTTCCCACCCACGTCGTGATTCGCGAGGTTGGACTGCGTGACGGCCTGCAGAGCGTCCAGGCCGTCCTGCCGACCGAGCGCAAGATCGAATGGATCGCCGACGCGTACGCGGCCGGCCAGCGCGAGATCGAAGTCGGTTCGTTCGTGCCGGCGCGGCTTCTGCCGCAACTCGCGGATACGGCCGAACTCGTCGCCTACGCGAAAACCCTGCCGGGCCTTACCGTGTCGGTGCTGGTGCCGAATTTGAAAGGCGCGCAGCGGGCCGTCGAAACCGGAGCCGACCTGCTGCTCGTGCCGTTGTCCGCGAGCCGCGAACACAGCCTCGCGAACCTGCGCAAGACGCCCGACGAGGTCGTCGCCGAGGTCGCGCGCATCCGCGCGGAGCGCGATGCCGCCGGGTCGAGGACCCTGATCGAAGGCGGCATCGGCACGGCATTCGGCTGCACGATCCAGGGACGCGTCGAACCGGACGAGGTCCTGCGCTGCATGCAGGCGTTGCTCGATGCGGGCGCGGATCGCGTCAGCATCGCCGATACGGTCGGCTATGCGGGGCCGGCGGCCGTGCGCGCGCTGTTCGAGCGTGCGCGTCGAGTCGCCGGCGATCGCTTCTTTTGCGGCCACTTTCACGATACGCGCGGTCTTGCGCTCGCGAACGTCTATGCCGCGCTGGAAACCGGCGTCGCGCGTTTCGACGCGACGCTCGCCGGGATCGGCGGATGCCCGCACGCGCCGGGCGCGAGCGGCAATGCGTCGAGCGAAGACCTCGCATTCATGCTCGCCGACATGGGCATCGACACCGGCATCGACCTGACCGCGCTGCTGGCGCTGCGCGCGAAGGTCGCGCGCTGGCTCGACGGCGAATCGCTGCACGGCGCGCTGTGGCGGGCCGGCCTGCCGAAAACACATCGCGCGTCGACCGCGCTCAATGCCTGAGGACATCATGGAAACCAACGCAAGACTTCCGCTCGACGGCGTGCGCGTGATCGAGTTCACGCACATGGTCATGGGGCCGACGTGCGGGATGATCCTCGCGGATCTCGGCGCGGAGGTCATCAAGATCGAGCCGCCCGGCGGCGACAAGACGCGCAAGCTGCCGGGCCTCGGCATCGGCTTCTTCCGGACCTTCAACCGCAACAAGAAGAGCGTCGTCCTCGACATCAATACGCCGGAGGGCAGGGATGCCGCGGTCGAGCTGATCGGCACCTGCGACGTGATGCTCGAGAATTTCCGCCCGGGCCTGATGACGAAGCTCGGTCTGGACTACGACACGCTGTCGAAGGCATTCCCGCGGCTCGTCTATGTGTCGCACAAGGGCTTCCTGCCCGGGCCGTACGAGAAGCGTCTCGCACTCGACGAAGTCGTGCAGATGATGGGCGGGCTGTCGTACATGACTGGGCCGGTGGGCCGGCCGTTGCGCGCGGGAACGTCGGTCAACGACATCATGGGCGGCATGTTCGGTGCAATCGGCGTGCTCGCCGCGCTGCGCGAACGGGATGTCACCGGACGCGGCCAGGAAGTGCAAAGCGCACTCTTCGAGAATTGCGTGTTCCTCTGCGCGCAGCACATGCAGCAGTATGCAATGACGCATGAAGCGCCGCCGCCGATGCCCGCGCGCGTCTCCGCATGGAGCGTGTACGACGTGTTCACGCTGTCCGACAACGAGCAGCTGTTCATCGGCGCCGTCAGCGACAAGCAGTTCGTCACGCTGTGCGACGTGCTCGGCCGGCCGGATCTGCCCGCCGAGCCGCGCTTTGCCAGCAACGCGTTGCGGGTGGCGGTCCGGCCGGCGTTGCTCGATGTGCTTGGCGACATCCTGAAGGGTCACCGGGTCGACGCGCTGACGCCGAAGCTCGAAGCCGCGGGCATTCCGTACGCCCCGATCGTGCGACCGGAGCAATTGCTCGACGACCCGCATCTCAAGGCCAGCGGCGGCCTCGTACCGATGGAGGCCGACGACGGCACGACGACCGACGTCGTGCTGCTGCCGCTGACGATGGGCGGTCGCCGGCCGGGTGTCCGACAGGCGCTCGCCCGGGTGGGCGAACACACGCACGAGATTCTTTCGCGGCTGACCGGCCGCGCGGCCGCATGACCCTCTACCGCATCGGCCGCGATCCGGTTCGTCGAGGTGTTGCGGCAAGAAACCGTTGAGAACCGCGCGCCGCGCATGACGTGCGCGGCGCGCACCACCGGCAGACGGACCACGATCGAACAACAAGGCCGTCGACATTCGCCGTCTTCAGGAGACACGCATGCAGCCCACCGTCACCGCGGATTCCCGTCCGCATGATTCGCCCTTCATCGATGTCGACGTCATGCCGGGCGAGGCGATCGCCGCGCGCATGGACCGTCTGCCTATCACCCGCCATTTGTGGATGCTGGTGCTGCTGATTTCGCTGGGCGGCTTTTTCGAAGTCTATGACCTGATCTTCACCGGCTACATTGCGCCGGGCATGGCGAAGAGTGGGGTGCTGCAAACGACCACGCACGCATTTTTCGGCTTCACCGGGATCGCCGGCTTCATCGCCGCGACGTTTGCAGGCCTGTTCGTCGGTACGTTCGGGCTGGGCTGGATGCCCGATCGCTACGGACGGCGCGCGGTGTTCACGGTGTCGCTGCTCTGGTATTCGATCGGCTCGGTGATCATGGCATTTCAGACGACCGCCGAAGGCATGATCCTCTGGCGCTTCATCACGGGGATCGGCGTCGGGGTCGAGATCATCACGATCGACAGCTACGTGACGGAACTCGTCCCGCAGCAGATGCGCGGCCGCGCGATGGCGTTCAACCAGAGCGTGATGTTCGCGGCGGCGCCGGTCGCCGCGATCCTGTCGTACTGGCTGGTACCGACCACGGTGTTCGGCATCGACGGATGGCGCATCGTGGTGCTCGCGGGCGCACTCGGCGCGTTGCTGGTGTGGTTCATTCGGCGCGGCGTGCCCGAGAGTCCGCGGTGGCTTGCGATGCACGGGCAGGTCGACCGGAGCGACGCGATCGTGCGCAACATCGAGGCGATCGTCGAACGTCAGTCGGGGCAGCCGCTGCCGACGCCGTCGCCGCTCGTCGAACAGCCGCGGCATCGACGCGCATCGCTTGCGGAGTTGTGGCAGCCGCCGTATCGATCGCGCCTCGTGATGCTGATCGTCTTCAACTTCTGTCAGGCGATCGGCTATTACGGTTTTGCGAACTGGGTGCCGACGCTGTTGATCAGCCAAGGCATCACGGTCACGAAAAGCCTGCTCTATTCGTTCATCATCGCGTTCGCGTTGCCGATCGGGCCGCTGCTGGCGATGGCCGTCGCCGACCGGATCCAGCGCAAATACCTGATCGTCGGCGGCGCGCTGGTCGTGATCGTGTGCGGGACGGCATTCGCGCAAGTCAAGGCGGTCGTGCCGCTCATCCTGCTCGGCGTGATGATCAGCTTCGCCGGCCAGATCATCTCGGTCTGCTACCACGCATACCAGGCCGAGCTGTTTCCGACGGCCGTGCGGTGCCGGGCCAATGGGATCGTGTACTCGGCCAGCCGGGTCGGCGCGATGATGTCGGGCTTTTCGATCGCGTTTCTGCTCCGGGATTTCGGGTTGTCGGGGGTATTTGCCGGCATCACGGCGTGCATGCTGGCGGTTGCGGTATCGATCGGCCTCTTCGGGCCGAAGACGAATGGCTTGCGGCTCGAGGAGCTGAACCGATGACGCACGGTTGACCGAACCGTCGAGAATCCCGACGCCGATCAGTTCGACGCGTTGTTCGCGAAGCGCATTGACGCGCGCACGCAGGTCGGTGGCAGGATCGCCGGAATGGATCCTTGAGTCTGAATGCCGATTTCCGGTCAGACGTTGCATATTGCGGGTGTCGTGACTTAAAGCCTCACCGATACGTCCACACCCTGTGCAGCACGAACATCGTCGGCGGGCTCAGCAGCGCGATCGCGACGATGGCCCAGCCGCGCGGCACGTCGAGCAGTTCGGCGGCGCGTGCGAGCAGCATCGTTTCGACGAAACCGATCAGCGCGACGGTCAGATAGCGGACCAGGTTGCGCGAATGCACGGTCGACGAGAAGCTCCACAGCGTATTCGCGAGATACGAGAACGCGGTCGCGCAGATGAATGCGACGGCGTTCGCCACCACCTGCGTCGCGTCGAACCACGCATACATCGCGGAGGCGGTCAGCACGTGCAGCGCGGTCGAGCAGAGCCCGGACAGGCCGAAGCGCGCCAGCCGCACGCGCTCGGCATGGAGCAGCGCGAACATCGCCGCGTCGCCGCTCAGCGCGCGCCGACCCGCACGCGGGCCGGCGGCACGCGACGGCGGGCGGCCGTGCGGCGCGCATCGCGTGCGACCGGCAGTTCGATCACCTTCGCGTGCGTCTGGTAGCGGCGGCGAATCAGATAGACGGGCCGTTGCTTCGACTCGTCGTAGATGCGTCCGATGTACTCGCCGATCACGCCGATGCCGACGAGCTCGATGCCGCCGATGAACAGCACGACCGACAGCAGCGACGAGTAGCCGAGCACCGGATTGCCGAACAGCAGCGTGCGGCCGACGATGAACGCGCCGTACAGGAACGCGAGCGCGGCAATGCCGACGCCGATGTAGGTCCAACTGCGCAGCGGCACGGTGCTGAAGCTCGTGATGCCCTCGAGCGCGAAGTTCCACAGTTTCCAGCCGGAGAACTTCGAGTGCCCGGCGCTGCGCGGGTCGCGCTGATACTCGATGATCACGGTCTGGTAGCCGACCCATGCGAACAGCCCTTTCATGAAACGATGCCGCTCGGGCAGGCTGCGCAGTGCGTTCACGACCTTGCGATCCATCAGCCGGAAGTCGCCGACGTTCTCCGGCAGCTTCACGTCCGACAGCAGGTTGTGCACGCGATAGTAGATCGCGGCGGCGGTCCGCTTCGCGAACGAATCGCAGGCGCGATTGCTGCGCTTCGCGGCGACGACTTCCGCGCCGTCGCGCCAGTGCTCGAGCATCACCGGGATCAGGCTCGGCGGATCCTGCAGGTCGGCATCGAGCGGGATCACCGCGTCGCCGGCCGCTTCGTCGAGGCCGGCCGTCAGCGCGGCCTCCTTGCCGAAGTTGCGGGTGAGATCGATGACGCGCACGCGGCGATCGTCCAGGCTGATCCGGATCAGGCGGTCGAGCGTGTCGTCGCGGCTGCCGTCGTTCACGCAGACGATCTCGAAGCGGATCGCATCGAGGCCCGCCATCAGCGGAATCACGACGTCGAAGAAGCGCTCGACGGCTTCGCCTTCGTTGTAGAACGGCACGACCAGCGAGACGAGCGGCGTATAGAGTGGTTCGCGCATGATGGGTTCCCCTGTAATCACGTGTCAGCGATCGGCGCGGACGCTCGCGCGGCCGATGCGGCGCAGTCCGTGCGCCGGGCGGTGGTGCGATCGGACCGGCTGCGTGAAGCCGGTCTCGGTCGAGTGGTCGCGTGCGTCGGGCATCGACGGCGCGTCGTGTCTTTCCTGTGCAATCCGGCTGACGAGCAGCGCCAGCGATGCCAGCGTGACGAGCGGCATGAACTGGAACGACAGGTGCGGCACCAGCACGAGGCCGGCGAGCGGCATCACCCACATCAGCAACAGCCATTCGCGGTCGAAGCGCCGCCAGCCGTGCGTCCACGCATAGCGTGCGTACCACGCGATCACGAGCCCGTACCACGTCAGGTCGTAGTCGTACAGATAGGGGCTCACGATCAGGCAGGCGCAGGCGAGGGTCGCGGCGCGCAGCGCGTACGAACACGCACCACGCCACGCGTACACGACGGCGATCGCGGCGAGCGCGGCCGACAGCAGCTGCAGCGCGCGTGCGACATGAGCGGGCCAGCCGGCGAGCGTGGCGAGCGCGAACAGGGTCGGCATGCGCGCGAGCTTTGCCTGGCCGGTGCCGACGATCTGGTACGCGTCGTTGATCCCGTGCACGAATGCGATCCACGAACCGGTGCCGAACGCGAGCGTCGTCAGTGCGACGTCGCCGGCGATCGTCGCGGCCCATGCGGCCAACGCACGCCACTGTCCGGCGCACAGCAGCGCGAGCGGGAACAGGACGGCCATCTGCGGTTTGGTCGTGAGCATCGCGAAGCAGATGCCGGCGACGACGGGGCGGCGGTTCAGCATGAGCAGCCCGACGCCGGCGAGGGTCGCAGTGAAGAGGCTCGTCTGTCCGATGATCACGGTGAGGAACGCGCCCGGGAACGCGAGCGCGCAAAGGAGCGCGGCCTCGCGCTGCACGATCGCGCGAATCGTCGCCGCGAACAGCAGGTAGGTGACGCCGAGCCACAGCACGAGTGCGAGCGTGTACGGGAGCCAGCCGAGCGGCAGCACGAACAGCAGCATCGTGGGCGGATAGAGCCACAGCAGCACGCCGCCCGCGGCGTTCATCGTCGGAATGGCGATCTTCTCGACAGCGAACAGCGCGGGGAAATGCCACGCGTCGATCGCGTGTCCGTGCACGGCGAGCCGCGCGGCGCTCCAGATCGGCGAGAAATCCATCGACAGCGGCGCGGGCGCGGACGCCGGCGACCAGAGGGAGCGGGCGACGTAGATGCCGATGAACAGCAGTTCGGTCAGCAGCACCACCGCGGCGTAGAGGAGCACACGATCGCGGTTGAGCCAGTGAGGAAATCTGCGCGGGCCGGCGATCGGCAACTCCGGATGGGCGTCGATCGCGGCATGGGCATCCCGGGCGGAGAGAAGCGATTTCATCGCGACGTCCGCGTCGCAAGGTTTGCACGGCGCACGGTGACGAACAGCATCGCGAGCAGCACGAGCGGACCGATCTGCGGCAGCTTCATGAACCGATTGAACAGTTCGAATAGTGGTAGCAGCCAGGCGATCACGATCAAGACCTGATCGCCGGGCAGCCAGCCTTCCTCGAGCCCGTGCGCGATCAGGCAGAACACTGCGATACCGAGCCAGGTCAGTTCGTAATGCCACATATAGGGCGTCGTCAACAGCGTGGCGATCGCCAGCGCCGCGCCGCGCAGCCGCATGTCCGGCGTGCGGCGCCAGATGCCGACGGCGACGGCGATCGCGAGCAGCGCGATCGCGGATTGCACCGCGAGCGCGATCGAAATCGATGCACCCGCGAGCCGCAGTGCGGCGAACACCGTCGGCGATCGTAACCAATATTCCGGATCAACGAAATGCGAGGCGCGCACGATCGACAGCGCGTGCGCCAGACCGTCCAGCGTATCGGTGCCGGTCAGCGCAATACCGGCTGCCGCGAACAGCATCGCCGTGACCGCCGCTGCCTCGAAGGTGCGCCACGATCGCGTGGCGATCAACACGAACGGGAATACCACCGCCATTTGCGGCTTGATGGCGAGCAGCCCGATCAGGATGCCTGCAACGATCGGGCGTCGCCCGAGCAGATGCAGCGCGAGTGCGGCGATACCGGCAGTCAGGATGCTGTTCTGCCCATACACGATGGACGTGAACACGGCCGAGTACGCGAGGACGACGAATACCGCGGCGCGCGGCGTGACGAGTTGCGCACGCAGTCCGGAAAGCCGCTGGACGGCGTACGCATAGCATAAAAGGCTGCCCGCAAAAAAGAGGATGTACGCGGGCAGCAAAGGCACGAGGGCAACCGGCGCGACGAACAGCAGCATCGTCGGCGGGTAGAGCCAGGGGAGCGGTTGGTGCTTCATGTAGGCACCTAGCTGCTCGACCTCGGCATGGAAGAACGAGACCGGGTTGTAGACCGTCGCGGCGTGGCCATGCAATACGAGATGCGACGCGGTCCAGAAGACGGTGAAGTCGATGCCCGGCCGGGCGGTGGGGTTTGACGTGAAGGCGCGTGTCACGATGCCCCAGGTGATCAGAAAGGCCACGCACAGCATCAGCATGATGCAGCTGTACGGAACGATCCGATCCGCCGTCAGCCATTGAGCACAGCGTTTGGCGCGAATGCGCACTCCACGATTGGCTGTGTACATGATGCCCCGTCTGCAGTGAAGGCTGCCTGGTCTGCCGCAGCCCTTTTGTGTTGTCGTGTATCCGGATCGAATCGCATTCGATGGCGCTGTCCGGTGAGTGCATTGTTGGAGAAAAAATCGTGTGACGCAAACCGTGAGCTGAATCACGCGATATCGAAGCGGCGCCGATATGGCTGAAAACCGGGTTTTCACGTCTGAGAAATGCGTGTCGGCGCCATTGATGTTTCTCGCTTGAAACATTCCGTGTTTTTGGCCGATCCGGCATCGCCCGGAATGTTCGTCCGACCCGTGACTGCGCGGATTCGGGAAAGTCCCGAGAAAATTTTTGGGAGCCCCTGCGCAGAGCGGCGGCGCCCGGGCTGACCTCCGAGGCCGCCCGCCTCGCATATATCAAACTTGAAACATTTCCGGCAGCGCGCCGGGACCCGAGATCCGGGTGAAACGCCGAAACCCTTGATGCGCCTGGATTTCTTCAAGGCTGGCCTGCTCTTTGCGAGATGGTCCGCACGACAGTCGACGACGTGATGAACGACCGGTTGACGCAACAGACAGACAAGACCGGACTGAATCACCTGCGGAAAGCAACGGATCGAGGGCGCGTCGGGGAATATGCCGCCCAGGCCTTGAAAGCCGCCAGTAACGTCGACCGATCGATCAGGCGCGGCAGCGACCGCGCAATAAGAATCACATGACAGCATTGGGGAATAAAAATGACAGACCAGAGCACACCGCGGCTTGCAAAGCGCGCGGAATACCAGCATCAACATCGACGCATTTGCGCCGACTGTTCAATCCGAATCCATGCACGGGACGGTCGTCAATCCGTTCTGCCCGATCGCGGCATCCCGCCGCTCGTGGCGCGCATGCGTATCGCACGCACCAGCTCACCGACAAACGTTCGCCCGGACAGGTTCTCTGCCTGCCGTGCAAGTTGCTGAGCGCCGCACCCGAATTCTTTTGTTGTGCCTGTGGTAGCCGCTCCTCGAGTCGATCCCGGCAAGAGGAATTTCGTAGTAGTCCAAAGGAGAATTGCCATGTACACGTTCATCCAGAAGATCCGCGGTTTCGTTCAAGACGAGCAAGGCGTGACGGCCATCGAATACGGCCTGATTGCCGCGCTGATCGCAGTCGGGATCCTGACCGCCGTGTCGACGATCGGTAAGGACCTCGCGACCGTCTTCAACGAGATCGCAACCGATTTGAACTCGGCGGTCGCCTGAATGACGGGGCGGCGAACGGTGGGTCCGGCCCGTTCGTCGCCATTCCGTCGCGGGTGCAGGGCCGGACACGACACAAGCAGATGTCTGATGGATCGATCGGCGGATGGCTCGGCCGGTGCAGCGCTCGAGCTTTCCCCGCTCTTTTGATCAACCGGAACCGGAGGTCGCCATGCAGGCCAGGGTACGTGCCGTTACGCGATGGATCGACGACGAGCAGGGGGTGACGTCGATCGAATATGCATTGCTCGCGGCGATGTTCGCCATGGTCGCGCTCGCGGGTGTGGTCACCCTGAGAGACGCGCTCGTCGATGCGTACGGTTCCGTCGTCTCGGCCGTCACGACGGCGATGGATATCGCACTGGGCCTGATTTCCTGATTCTTCCATTCAGTCGAGGTTCGCCATGTTGCCTGCCGCGCTGCCTTATCCGGTTCCGTTGTGCGTGACGCTGCTGGTCGTCGTCGCGGCCAGCACGGACATCACGAGCCGACGGATCCCGAACCGGCTCGTCGCGATCGGGCTCGCCGGTGCGCTGATCGCCCAGTGCGCGCTGCACGGCGTCCAGGCGGGCGCACTCGCATGGCTTGCCGGCGCCGCGACCGGCTTCGGCCTGCTGCTGCCGTTCTATCTGCTGCGCGGGATGGCCGCCGGCGACGTGAAGCTGATGCTCGCGATCGGCGCGTGGGTCGGCGCACCGATGACCTTCTATATCGTGCTGGCCACCTTTCTGGCCGGCGGAATCGGCGCGATCGGTGTCGCGCTGCTGCGCGGACGCCTGCGCCAGATGTGCGCGAACGTCCAGGCGCTGATCGCGCATCGCTCGTCCGCGGCGCGTGCAGGGGCAACCGACGGCCCCGTGGCGTTCGCGTCGGCCGGTGCGTTGCCGTATGGCGTCGCGATCGCCGCCGGCACGCTGGGCATGCTGTTCGTATCGTGCGCGTAGCGCGCCGACCCTGCAACGAGGATGGATCGACCATGAACACGAACCTCATCGAACCGACGCGCGACGCACAGGTTGCACACCTGCCGCATCCGTCGCCAACGCGGGAGGCACGCGCGAAGCCGGGCACGCAGCTGCCGGCGGCGCCGCGCTCGCTCGCGGAAACCGGACTGAGCCAGGCGTTCGTCGCAGGGCTCGTGCTGAAGTCGACGCTGGTGCTCGGCCGCCCGTCCTACGGCGACCTGATCGAACGGCACTGTCTGTCGCTCGCAGTGCTCGACGACATCTTCGCGTTCCTGGTGCGCGAGCATCTCGTCGAACTGACCCATCGCGGCAAGACGGACCTCGACGTGACGTTCCGCCTGACCGACGCGGGCCGTGTGGCCGCGCTCGAAGAACGTGCGCGCAGCAGTTACAGCGGGCCCGCGCCGGTCACGCTCGACGCGTATCTCGACTGCCTGTCCACCCATTCGGTGCGCAAGTTGCGCGTGGCCCAGAACGACGTGTGGGCCATCTTCGACGGCATCGTGATGGACACGGCGATCCTCGATGCGGCGGCCGCCGCGCTGAATTCCGGCCGGCCGCTGCTGATCTACGGCCCGGCCGGCAGCGGCAAGACCTTCCTCGCGGAGCGGCTCGGCGCGCTGATGGGCGGCCACGTGCCGGTGCCGTATGCGATCTACGCGGCCGGCGAAGTGATCCAGATCTACGATCCGCTCGTGCATGTCGATGCGGCGCCGCAGGCGGACGGTCAAGCGGTCGATCGCCGCTGGCGCCTGTGCGAGCGGCCGGTCGTGATGTCCGGCGGCGAACTGACGCTCGACGAGCTCGACCTGCGCCGCGACGAAGCCGCCGGCTTCTACCAGGCGCCGCCGCACATGAAGGCGAACATGGGCATGTACATCATCGACGATCTCGGCCGCCAGCGCGTCGAGCCGCGCGACCTGCTCAACCGCTGGCTGCGGCCGCTCGATCGCGGCGTCGATTTCCTGACGCTCGAGTCCGGCAATCGCTTCGTGCTGCCGTTCGACGTGTGGCCGGTGTTCTCGAGCAACCTGGCGCCGGAGCAGTTCGCCGACGACGCGTTCCTGCGCCGGCTCGGTTCCAAGCTGCATGTCGGCGCGTTGGCGATCGACCACTACCGTGCGGTGTTCGACGCCGCATGCGAGTCGCTCGGCCTGACGTCGACGCAGGACGCATTCGACTATCTGCTGCATCGGCTGCATTTGCCGACCGGCAAGGCCTACCTCGCCTGCTTTCCGATGGATCTGCTGCGCCTCGTCGCCGCCGGCGCGCGGTATCGCGGCGATCCGCTCGAAGTGACGCACGACGCGCTGCACGACGCATGGGCCAGCTATTTCGGCTCGGCGCCCGAGCGCGACGGCGGGTATCTGCCGACCGCGGAGCACGGCGGTCACACGCACGTAACCGGTTGAGCCGTTTCTTTCACGATTCGTTGAGGAGCATTGCCATGAAAAACAGTCGAGCGGTCATGATGCTGATCGTCGCGATGGTCGCGGGGCTTGCCGCGGTCGTGTTCGCGTCCCGCTGGTTGATGAACACCTCCAGCAGCTCGGTCACGTCGGTCGCGGTGGCGACCACCGATCTGAACCTGGGCGAGCCGCTCGGGCCGAACCAGATCCACATGGTGAGCTGGCCGTCGGGCAGCGTGCCGACCGGCGCGTTCAGCGACACGAAGGAACTCGAAGGGCGCGTCGTGCGCACGAGCCTCGCGCGCGGCGAGCCGGTGATCGAGTCGAAGCTCGCGCCGGTCGGCACGAAGGGCGGGCTCTCCGCGGTGATCGCCGACGGCAGCCGCGCGATCACGGTGCGCGTGAACGACGTGGTCGGCGTCGCGGGCTTCGCGCTGCCGGGCA
>Ga0154006_1000081_pt1 | contig 35098 bp, 40 predicted proteins | sample TSFL090MetaG_FD_104747 | JGI IMG/M metagenome (GOLD analysis project Ga0154006, IMG submission 104747) | Attine ant fungus gardens microbial communities from Florida, USA - TSFL090 MetaG | ecosystem: Host-associated > Fungi > Mycelium > Unclassified | place: USA: Florida, Wakulla State Forest...
CTTTCGATTTCCTGCGCGCGACCGAGCACCGGGTCGAGCTTGCCCTGGCGCGCGATCGCGGTGAGGTCGCGGCCGAACTTGTCGAGATTCGGCGTGCCGGTCGGCGCGTCGACGCGGCCGTCTTCCGCCCCCTTGCCGACGACCTTCACGACCTTCTGGCGCAGCGCTTCCGGCGTCACGCCGTACTTCTTCAGCAGCGTGCCGGCGATGCTGTCCGGCACCGCCGCGAGACCGATCAGCAGGTGCTCGGGGCCGATGTACGAGTGGCCGAGATCGCGCGACGCCTGGAACGCGTACTGCACGGCCTTCTTCACGCGCGGCGAGATCGTCAGCTTGTCGAGCGACGCGTCGGGCGACGCGGTGCCGGTGTGCGCATGCTCGTCGATGTACGCCTTCAGGTCCTGCGGCGACAGCTTCAGTTCCTTGAGCAGTGCCGCGCAGACGTCGGTATCCGCGAGCGCGTACAGCAGGTGCTCGGTGTCGAGTTCGCTGCGGCGCAGTTCGTGGGCCTTCTCGGCCGCGTGCTGCAGCAGTTCGAGCGTCTGTTCGCTGAACGCGTCGGTCGGGTCGACCGATTCGCGCGGAATCTCGGCGGCGAGCGGCGAGTCGTCGCCGGTATCGCCGAACAGCGACGGCGCGCCGCCGCCCAGCAGCGAATCGAACGGGTTCAGCATGCTCTGATGCCGCATCAGCTGACGGAAGTGATAGTCGCAGATCGAGATCGTCTTGCGCTCGCCGTCCTGCATCACGGTGGCGCGCGCGACGGCCGGCCGGGCGTGACAGATATCGCAAAGTGCGGGCATGGTGGTCTGGCTCCTGTCAATGAACGTGGATCGAAACGGACGTCCCGCTGCGCGATGGCGCGCGTCGCGCCGACGCCGTCGTGCAGCGCGCGCCGGCATATCAACCGGTCGCGTTCGGCACCGTCAAGACCGGTGCCGCGCGGCGTCCGCGGCATCACTTCGACTGCGTTCAAAATAGCGAATCGGCCAGGGGCCTCCAAGACACAGTTCCGCACCGGTCCGGCAACGAATTGCACCCTCACATGCGCGCGTGCGTGACCCGCGAGGAGTACAGACGAGCGCGCACGCGGGTGCGGCGTGTGCGAAGCGGAACAAGGACGGCGCTTGAGGCGCGCGAAACGCGCTGCGACATCGATGCGCAGGGCACCGGTGGGCGGCAATCGGGAAGGGGGGCGGGCGCTGCAACGTGACGCGCACGCATCGGCGCGATCGCGCCGGGAGACGGCGTGCGCGTGCGGGTTACGCCGGGCCGCGCGCGCACCGCAACCGGTGCGCGGCGGGAGGCGGATCGCGAAGCGGGCGGGTTGCACGGTGCGGGCCGGACATGGCGCAACCGCGGCGAACCGGTGTCAGTCTGCGAATGTCATCGCGAGCCGCTGTCGGGCAATCTGCTTCACGTCGGTGGACAGTGCCGCATTCTGCAGACCATTGGCCCAGACGGAGAACGAATCCTCGATCAGGTTGCGGGTGTCGGGCGGCAGTTCGGCCAGCATCAGCGACACCACGGTGAACAGCACGGCGGTCTCGCCGGCCTGGCGGCTCGCGTTCTCGTCGACGGCCTGCTTCAGGTTGTCGATCGACGCGCGTAGCGCCTGTAATGCGTCATTCGAATCGCTCATTTCACGCTCCATGCAAGATGGTTCGGTCGGCGACGAACGTGCGGCCGGTCACGTGGAAAACTCGTCCGTGACCGGTGCGCGCGACGCCCGGCAGGCGTCGCGCGCGCGGGACGTCAGGCCGCCGCGGTGCCCTGCGGCGCCACGGCCACCGATGCCTCGCTCGTCAGCATCAGGAACGTGAACGTTTCGCGCAGGTACAGGCGCACGACCTTGTTGGTATGACTCGTGTAGCCGATCGACAAATCCTCGCCGAGGTGCAGCTCGTAGTCGCCGCCGCGGGTGGACAGCACGCAGCCGCCGCTGATCGCCGGCGCCCAGATGATCTCGCCGCTGACGATGCGCTTGATGTGGCCGAGGACCGGATAGCCCTGGTCGCGCGCTTCGCTGAGCGCGGTGTACGCGTCCGAGCCGAGCACGACCGAGTACGGGCCGTCCACGCCGGCGAGCCGCAGCGCTTCGAGCGCGTCGCTGATCGCGTCCGGATACGCGCTGACGTCGGCCGGCAGCGTGAGCTTGCGGTTCGACGTGCCTTCGCGGATGCCGACGATGCCCGCGGCCTGATAGCCGTCGAAGATCGCGCCGTCTTCCGCGAACGCGAGGCGTTGCGCGGCGTCCTTCGCCGGCTGCCAGTCGGCGTCGCGCGCGCCGCGCTCGACGCTGTCGATCGCATCGCGGCTCAGCTCGAACGGCACCGTCAGCTCGACGATCGTGCGGACTTCGCGCAGTCGCGCGCCCACCTCCTCGCAGGGCGCTGCGACCTCGCCCAGATGCCCGGTGCCGACGGCCGACAACGCGGGGCCGGCCGGGCCTTCGACGTCGACCACGCGGCGCCCGGCCACCGAGCGCTTGAACGTGCGTGCGACTTCTTCCTCGATCTGTTCCCACGCGCACGAGGCAATCGGTGCGAGTTCGCGGTGCAGGTTATTCATGGGTCGGGGTTCCTTTCAGCGATCCGATGTTCAGCGAGCCGTCACGATGCGGCACGCTCGATCTGGGTTCCGCCGGCGCGGCGGGGGTGTCGGCGGCAGCCGGTGCGGGGCGCTCGGCGAGCGCTTCGAGCAAGTCGGCCGACGGCACGAAGAACAGCGAGCCGGTGACCGCGCGGCTGAAGTCGAGCAGCCGGTCGTAGTTGCCGGGCGGGCGGCCGACGAACATGTTCTCGAGCATCTGCTCGATCGGCGCCGGCGAGCGCGCATAGCCGATGAAATAGGTGCCGAATTCGCCGGAACCGGGGCGCCCGAACGGCATGTTGTCGCGCAGGATCTTTACTTCCTGGCCGTTTTCGTCGAGCGTGGTCAGCGAGCTGTGCGAGCACGACGGCTTCACATCCGGCCCGAGCTCGATGTCGGACAGCTTGGTACGCCCGATGATGCGCTCCTGCGTCTCGACCGCGAGCGCGTTCCAGCCGGCCATGTCGTGCAGGTACTTCTGCACGATCACGTAGCTGCCGCCCGCGAATGCCGCATCTTCGTCGCCGATCACCGTGAAGTCGACCGCCTCGCGTCCTTCCGGGTTTTCGGTGCCGTCGACGAAGCCGATCATCGCGCGCTGGTCGAAGTTGCGGAAGCCGTGCACCTCGTCGACGACGGTGACCGCGTCGCCGAGCGCGTTGAGCAACTGGGTCGCGAGTTCGAAGCACAGGTCCATCGCGTCGGCGCGGATGTGCAGCAGGATGTCGCCGGGCGTCGCGATCGCGACGCGGTGGCCGGCGCCGAATTCACGGAACGGATGCAGCGACGCGGGGCGCGGGTCGCCGAACAGCGCATCCCAGGCGCCCGCGCCGAAGCCGCACACGCAGGACAGGTTGCCGCCCGGCACGCGCTTGCCGACGGAGCGCACGAGCGCGGCGATGTCGCCGCACCATCCGCGGATCGTGTCGGCGCGGTTGGCGCCGGCATTGACGGTGGCGACGAGGAAGATCGCGCTGCGCGTGGTCGGGCTGTGGACGGCCTGGGAAAGCGGGGGAAGGGTCTGCATCGCGGCCTGCCGGTCAGTCATGTCGGGACGGGCGGGCCGCGGCTGCCGCGGCGCGCGAAGGCGAACGGTGGGACTGTGTCATGCGACGGCTCTCTCTGGGCTTTTTGACAGGCGGATGAAGGACGTCGCGCGGGCATCGCGGGCATCGTACAACGGGCCGCGGCGGCAGCGGCCTGCCGCCCGGGCGCGACAGGGGGAGGCAGGCAGGGTGGCCGCGCGTTCGCCCGGCGCGTGACCTGTCCGCACCGCGTAACGTCGTCGAGCATGCAATCTAGCAGCTTCGGCGGGTCTTTGGAACACGTATCCACGATCTGTCATTCGAATGGGTTGATCGCGGTCCGATTTTGCGCGGCGCGCGTGCAGCTGTACTCCTGAGGTCCGCGCCGCTGTGCTCTTGAGCGGCCGTGGCGCGTGCAGTAGATTAGGTTTCGCTCCGCCCGCCGACGCGGACCACCATGACGAACTTGCTGGAAGCGATGCGCATTTTCGTCGCGGTGGTCGAGCATGGCGGGCTGTCCGGCGCGGCATCCGGGCTGGCGCTCGACGACGCGCTGGTGAGCGAGCGGCTCGACGCGCTCGAACGCTATCTCGGCTGCCGGTTGTTGCTCGACCGGGCAGGCGACGACGTCGTGTGCACCGATGCCGGTGTCGCGTTCCACCAGTGCTGCCGGCGCACGCTGTCCGCGGTCGCGCAGGCGACCGGCGCGACCGGAGCCGGTGCGCGCGCAACCGCTTCCGATGCGCCCGTCGCGGGCTTTCCGCCACCCGCTGCGATCCGTCGCGTCGACGCAGCATCGATCGCTCCATCCACGTCATTGCACCGATCAGCGCCTTGAATACATCCACCGTTACCGCCGATACGGCCGCAGAGCGCCTCCGCCGCCGCTTCGGTCACTTCCTCCACGCGGCCGAGCTGGCCGGGCTGATCGTGATCGGGCTGGCGACCGCGTTCGCCATGGCGCAGGAAGCGTGGAAGGTCGTGCTTGCCGGCGAGGTGTCGCTGACCGACCTGCTGCTGATGTTCCTCTATCTCGAAGTGCTCGCGATGGACGTGCGTTACCTGCGGCTCGGCCGGCTGCCGGTGCGCTTTCCGCTGTTCATCGCGATGACGTCGCTCGCGCGCGACCTGATCCTGCGCGGCGCGACCGACAGCCCGGAGCGGATGCTGATGACGACGTTCGGGATCGTGCTGCTCGCGGTGGGCGTGCTGATTCTCAGTTTCGGTCAGCATCGCTTTCCGGCGGAAGTCGACGACGTCGAGGACGATGCGCCTACGCGGCGGTAACGGAGCAGCAACGGGCGCCCGGCGCGCGGATCATCAACACGAGAGGTGTCGAATGAGCAAGCAACTGATCGTCGCCGTGTTCGGCAGCGTCGAAACGGCCCGTCGGGTCGCGAACGATTTCGCGGCGCTACCTGGAAAACGGGATGTCGGTGGATCCGAACGAGATCATCGTGACGGTCGGCGCGACGGAGGCGATGAATCTGTGCCTGCAGGCGGTCGCGAAGCCGGGCGATACGATCGCGGTGGAATCGCCGACGTTCTACGCGATGCTGCACGCGATCGAGCGGATGGGGATGAAGGCGATCGAGGTCGCGACGCATCCGGAATACGGCATCGACATCGCGGCGCTGGCGGCAATTGCGAAGTCGCAGCAGGCGAACCTGATGCGCGCGATGGTGTCGCGCTTCTTTCCGGAGGGCACGCGCATCTCGAGCCCGGCTGGCGGCTATGTGATGTGGGTCGAGTTGCCGGCGCAGGTCGACGCGATGCGCCTGTACCAGCTCGCGCTGGAGCAGGGGATCACGATCGGCCCCGGCTACATGTTCTCGATCGCGGACACCTACCGCAACTTCATCCGGCTGAACTAAAGCAGCCCGTGGTCGGCGGAGATCGAGCGGGCGATCGTGACGGTCGGCAAGCTCGCGATGGCCTGCATCGGCTGAGTGCGCGACGGCGCGTCACGTGAGCCGATACGATTGTTTGCCCGTGCCGGCAAGCGTCCCGCCGTCGACGATCAGCGTATGGCCGTGCGCTTCGAGATAGCCGCGCAGGCCGAGCGCGCCCGATACCGAGCCGACGAGTTCGCCGGGCCGCGCGCGGCACGCGGATTGCGCGCGTCGCCGGACTCGCGCGCACGCGCATCCGGCGTGTTGCGTCGCAACGTTGGTGACGTTCTACGCCGGTCCTGGATGGCGTACAAGCTACAGTGCGCGTTTGCGTGCGCCGCGGGGTCGTCTGTACCTGTTCTTTTCGGGAACGACGCCGATAATGGGATCGTTACCTCACCGCCCGGGAGTCACGCCATGTCCGCAAGCGACACCTCGTCTTCACGTCCCGATCTCGCGCAGGGCATCGCGCTCGACGACCTCGCGGACGGCGCGATGATCGAGGGCCAGGTCGGCGACGCAACGGTGCTGCTGGTGCGCCGCGCCGACGAACTGTTTGCCGTGGGCGCGCAATGCCCGCACTACGGCGCACCGCTCGCCGACGGGCTGCTGGTCGGCGATACGATTCGCTGCCCGTGGCATCACGCGGCGTTCTGCTTGCGCACCGGCGCGATGGTGCGCGCGCCGGCCCTCGACGGCCTGACGTGCTGGCGCGTCGAGCGGCGCGACGGGCGCGCGGTCGTGCTCGATGCGCGGCCTGCCGCGCCGCCGCCGCACCCGAAAGCGGCCGGGCTGCCCGCATCGGTGGTGATCGTCGGCGGCGGCGCGGCCGCGATCGCGGCGGCCGTGACGCTGCGACAGGAAGGCTATCCGCACGCGATCACGCTGTTGAGCGCGGACAGCGAGCCGCCGTACGACCGGCCGAACCTGTCGAAGGATTATCTGGCCGGCACGGCCGAAGCCGACTGGCTGCCGCTGCGCGGCGCGTCGTTCTATACCGAGCAGCGCATCGACGTGCGCTGCGGCACGCGCGTCGCGCGGATCGATCCCGCGCAGCACGCGGTCGAACTCGCGGACGGCGGCCGCGTCGGCTACGGCGCGCTGCTGCTCGCCACCGGCGCCGAGCCGAACCGGCTGACCGTGCCGGGCGCCGATCTGCCGCACGTGTGCGTGCTGCGCTCGCGCGCCGATTGCGATGCGCTGATCGACAAGGTGAAGACGGCGCGGCGCTGCGTCGTGGTCGGTGCGAGCTTCATCGGTCTCGAAGCGGCCGCCGCGCTGCGCACGCGCGGGCTCGACGTGCAGGTGGTCGCGCCCGACGCGCATCCGATGGCGCGCGTGCTCGGCGAAGCGCTCGGCGACACGATCCGCGCGCTGCACGAGGCGCACGGCGTGGGGTTCCATCTCGGCGCGACGCTCACCCGGATCGAGCCGGACCGCGTGACGCTGTCGAACGGCGACGTGCTGCCGGCCGACGTGGTGGTGGTCGGCATCGGCGTGCATCCGGACCTGGCGCTCGCTCAGGACGCGGGGCTGGCCGTCGATCGCGGCGTGACGGTCGACCGTTTCCTGCAGACGAGCGCGCCGGACGTCTACGCGACCGGCGACATCGCGCGCTGGCCCGATCCGCTGACGGGCGATAGCATCCGCGTCGAACACTGGGTCGTCGCGCAGCGGCAGGGCATCGCGGCGGCGCGCAACATGCTCGGCCAGCAGCGGCCGTTCGACGCGGTGCCGTTCTTCTGGAGCCAGCACTACGACCTGACGGTTCGCTATGTGGGCCATGCGGAGCAATGGGACCGTGTCGAGATCGACGGCGACCTGCGCGCGCATGACGGTTCGGTGACGTACTGGCGCGGCCATACGCGGCTTGCGGTCGCGACGCTCGGCCGCGATCTCGACTGCCTGCGCTCGGAGCGCGCACTCGAGCAGCAAGGGGCCGCGCGAGCGTGACGGCGCGTCGCTGACCGAAGTCTCGCCGCTGACGTGCGGCGCGTTTGCGGTCGGCCAGCGGGGGCGGCGCGCCGGGATGGTGCGCTGGCGGCCGACGCGTGTTGCATCGCTACCGATCGCGTGTGCGGATCATCACGCGGCCCTGGTCGATGCCGCCGCGCAGCGCCTCATCGCAGGTGAGCCACTCGGGCGTGACGAGTTCGGGTGTTGGCAGGTCGACCGGCGCGCCGTCGCGGAAGATCCGCACCTGCGCGACCCACGCGCCGTTCGCATTGCGCGTCGCTTCGACGCGGATCTCGTGATCCATGTAGGTGTCGCTGGCTTGCATCGGTCAGGGCCCTCCGTTGCGTGTGAACGAGGATGTGGGGGCCATTCGGTGCGCGAACGCAACGTCATCGTCGCGCGTGCGGCCGACAGCGTGCGCCGCAAGGTCGCGCTGACGGCAGTGATCGGCGTGACGATCGGCTGCAGGATGACGATGGGTGGTTCGTGACGCGCTACACAGGAAGCTCCGGGGAATTCGGTAGAAGGGAACAGGCGCGGCACCGGGGTGCGGCGCGAAGCTTGCGAGCGGTTCGGGATCGAGCGGTTCGTGCGCGAGTGGGACAGCGTGTTGTGCGAGGTCGCGTCGTAGGCGACGCGAGCGCCGAAGCGCGGCGCTTACTGATTCGGTGCGCCCGGCGGCATGGCCGCGCTCGCGGTACCGCCGGCGCTGCTTGCACCACTGGCACCACCGGCACCCGGTGTCGGCGCCGCCGTGCCGCTCGTCGCGTTGCGCTCGTGTTCGGGCAGCAGCGCGAGGCGGTTGTACAGCGTCTTCAGGCTGATGCCGAGCGCCTTCGCGGTGCGCGGCTTGTCGCCGTTGAAATGACGCAGCGACGCGACGATGAAACGCTGCTGCGTATGGGCGAGCGTCGTGCCGATATGCAGCGTCATCGCGTTGTGACGGACGTCGTCGAGCGGCGGCTGCCGGCGCGGCAGCTGCAGTTCGATCTGTTCGTCCGCGAGGATGAATGCGCGTTCGAGCGCATTGCGCAGCTCGCGCACGTTGCCGGGCCACGTGTACGCGCGCAGCGCCTTCATCGCCTGCATCGACAAACGTTTGCGGGTACGGTGCCGGGCGTTCAGCCGCTCGACGATCTGCAGCGCGATGTCGCCGACGTCGTCCTCGCGCTGGCGCAGCGCGGGCACATGCAGCGCGATCGTCGCGATCCGGTAGAACAGGTCTTCGCGCAGCCGGCCGCTGCGCACGGCTTCGACCGGATCGTGATGGGTGGCCGCGACGATCCGCACGTCGAGCGGAATCGCTTCGTGGCCGCCGACGCGCACGATCGTGTTCGACTCGAGCGTGCGCAGCAGTTTCACCTGCAGTTCCGCCGGCATTTCCGCGATTTCGTCGAGAAACAGCGTGCCGCCGCGTGCCGCTTCGAACATGCCGACATGTTGTGCCCCGGCCCCGGTGAAACTGCCTTTTTCGTGACCGAACAAGTGTGACTCCGCGATGTCTTGCGGGATCGCACCACAATTGACCGGGACAAACGGCCCGCGCCGGCGCGGGCTCATGTCGTGGATGAGCCGCGCGACGATGTCCTTGCCGGCGCCGCTTTCGCCCACCACCAGCACACTGACGCGCGTCGCGGCGACGCGCGATATTTTCAGCAGCAAATCCTGGATTGTTCGCGAGCGGCCGAACAGTCGCGTGCCGTCATCGTCGGATTTCGACATGAGTGTGATCGCGTTGGGAAGTTTTGACCGAAATCGCTGCGGCAAGATGAAAAAATGACGTGGCACACGTCGCTTTTCACCCGGAAAGCATACCGTTTGTAGCGAGTGCGCCAGATTGAATCTGGCAATGCGTTCGCCGCGTGCGGATAGATTTATTCGATGAGCGGCGAAGGCATGACACGCTTCTTCTATACTGCTAAACACCCGTTGTTACCGCAGGACAGCGTGTTCCCCCTTCGTGTGCCGTGTGAAATGCGTCGCCAGTGCCCGGTGTCGTACCCCCACACCGCATGCCCGCCGCGGTGTCGGCCGAACCATGCGCCGGGCCGCATCACCAGGAGCTTCGATGCCTCATGTGCTGATCGTCGAAGACGATGCCGATACGCGCGCGATGCTCGCGACGCTGGCACAAGCGCAGCAGCTTGTGTGCGACACGGCCGCGACGCTCGAGGAAGCGCGCACGCTCGTCTCGACGAATACCCCCGATCTCGTGCTGTGCGATCTCGTGCTGCCGGACGGTAACGGGATGGATCTGTTCGACGCATTGCCCAAGCGCGGGCATTGCGAAATGGTGCTGACCACCGGTCACGCAAGCCTCGAAACCGCGATCGATGCATTGCGGCGCGGCGCGACCGACTACCTGGTGAAGCCGCTCAACATGCAGCGGCTGAACAGCATTTTCGCGCGCGTGCCGCGCACCACCGCATTGCATGAGGAAATCGCCGAGCTGCGTTCCGAACTGCAGCGCCTCGGCCGCTTCGGCCGGATGCTCGGCAGCTCGCCCGCGATGCAGACCGTCTACGATGCGATCGGCCGCGTCGCGCGCACCGAGGCCTCGGTGCTGCTCACCGGCGAATCCGGCACCGGCAAGGAGCTTGCCGCGCAGACGGTCCACGATCTGAGCCTGCGCCGCCGCGGCCCGTTCCTCGCGGTGAACTGCGGCGCGATCGCCGCGAACCTCGTCGAAAGCGAGATGTTCGGCCACGACCGCGGCAGCTTCACCGGCGCGGAGCGGCAACACAAGGGCTTCTTCGAACGTGCGGACGGCGGCACGCTGTTCCTCGACGAAATCACCGAGATGCCGGTCGAATCGCAGGTCAAGCTGTTGCGCGTGCTCGAAACCGGGCGGCTGACGCGGCTCGGCTCGACCCGCGAGATCGACGTCGACGTGCGCATCGTCGCGGCCACCAATCGCGATCCGGAAGGCGCGATGGCGGACGGCAAACTGCGGGCCGACCTCTATCACCGGATCAACGTGTTTCCGATTCCGCTGCCGTCGCTGCGCGAGCGCGGCGACGACATCCCGATGCTCGCCGACGCATTCCTGCAGCGCTACAACGAGGAAAGCGGCCGCAACCTGCGCTTCGCGCCGGCCGCGCGCGACGCGCTGAAGGCGTACGCATGGCCCGGCAACGTGCGCGAGCTGCGCAACTTCGTGCAGCGCGCGAGCATCTTCAGCGACGCCGACGTGATCGACTCGCTGCCGCCGCCGATCATGGAGGAACTGTCGAACATGGTCGACTCGCATTAGGATCGCGTGACGGTGCCGTTCGGCACACCGCTCGAGGAAGTCGACCGCAAGCTGATCCTCGGCACGATCGCGCAATGCGGCGGCGTGAAGGCGCAGGCGGCCGAGGTGCTCGACGTCAGCCTGAAAACGATCTACAACCGGCTTGCCCAACTGGAAGACGAAGCGGAAAAGCCGGATTCCTGATGCCGCGCGCGGATGGATTCCGCGCTCATGCGTGCGTGTCCGTGGGGTGCCGCGTGCCGTCGTCGCAGCACGCGACGTGGCGCGTGCGCGCCACGGCCACTCCGAGATTGCGGCCGCCGGCCCTGCGGCAGGAGCGTGTCCGATGAATCGAATTGCATGGCCGAAGGCCGGAAATTGCGCAACCGCCGTGATGCTGGTCGCGATCGCGACCGTGCTGCATGCGCTCGCGATCCGCTTCGGCGGCGTGAATCTGCCGCTGGTCCTGTACTACCCGGTGCTCGCTGGCGCCGCGTGGGCGACGTCGTTCCTGTTCGGGATCGCGTCGACCGTGGCCAGCGGGTTGCTGGTCTGGACGCTGTTTCTGTCCGACCCGGACGCGTATACCGGCCCGCTGCCCGAGCGGCTCGCGCGGCTCGGCACCTTCGTGCTGATCGGCGTGCTGGCCTGTGCGGTCGCGACGATGCTGCGCCACGCACGGGTCACGAACGCGGCCGCGCGCCGGCGCGAGGCCGTCGCGCGGCGGCAGCTCGACGCCGTGTTGCAGGCGCTGCCGTACGGCGTCGTCGCGACCGATACCCAAGGGCACGTGACTTACCTGAATGCGGTCGCGGCCGAGCTGGCCGGCTGCCGCCCGGACGATGCGGCGGGCCGGCCCGTGCGCGACGTGCTGCGCGTGTTCGATCGCGACGGCCGGCGCGTGCAGACGACCCCGCTCGACCGGGCACTCGGCGGGTCGCACGCGACGTCCGACCGTCACTGGCTGCACGGGGCGGACGGCGGCGCGCCGGTGCCGATCGTCGAGGTCGCGTCGCCGATCGGCGATGTGGACGGCAACCGCGACGGCGCGGTGCTGCTGCTGCGCGATGTCGGCGCGGAGCGCGCGCTCGCCGATGCGTCGCGCCTGCAGCGCGCGGTGGTCGAGGCGTCGCCGGACGCGATCGTCGGGATCGACGGCCAGGGCCGGATCGTCAGCTGGAACCCGGCCGCGCAACGGATCTTCGGGTACGACGAAGCCGAGGCGCGCGGGCGTCCGCTCGAAACGCTGATCGCGATGCGCTGGCTGCGCCGCAATCCGCTCGCCGACACGTTCGACGCGATGCGCGAAGCGGTTGGCCCGCTCGAGTTGCTGTGCGTGCGGCGCGACGGCCGGCGGTTTCGCGCGACGGCATCGGCGTGCCCGGTGCGCGGCGAAGCACGCGGCTGCGTCGCGCTGTCGCTGACGCTGCGCGAGACCGGCGCGCAGCGCCGCCGCGACCTGCGCGCGCAGCGCTCGCTGCGGCGCGCGCGTGACGCGCGCGACCAGGCCGATACCTCGAACCGCCTGAAGGACGAACTGCTCGCGACCGTGTCGCACGAGCTGCGCACGCCGCTGAACGTGATCTATGGCTGGGTCGAGGTGCTGCGCCGTTCGCGCGACGACGCGCTGCAGCAGCAGGCGGTCGACGCGATCGACCGCAGCGCGCGCTCGCTCACGCGGATGGTCGGCGACATTCTCGACGCGTCGTCGCTCGCCACCGGCAAGCTGCAGCTCGACGCGATGCCGGTGGAGGTCGTGCGGCTGTTCTCCGATGCGACCGCGGCGTTCCAGACGGCCGCGTCGTCGGCCGGCATCGCGCTCGAATTCGACTGCGAAGCGCAGGCCTGCGTGGTGTCGGGCGACGCGGAGTGGTTGCGGCAGATGCTGTCGAATCTCGTGTCGAACGCGCTGAAATTCACGCCGGGCGGCGGGGCCGTGACGGTCACGCTGGCGCGCGACGACACGCATGCGGTGCTGACGGTCGCCGATACCGGGCAAGGCATCCCGCCCGAGTTCATCCCGCACGTGTTCGAGATGTTCCGCCGCGCGGACGATTCGCCCGCGTCGTCGCGGCGCGGGCTCGGGCTCGGCCTGTCGATCGTGCGCCATATCGCCGAACTGCATGGCGGCACGGTGCGTGTCGAAAGCGCCGGCCGCAATCGCGGCGCGACGTTCACGGTCACGCTGCCGGCCGGCTGGCAACCGATGGGCGCGATGGCATGGAGTATCGCGCAGGCCGACGACCGGGGCGATCCGTTGATGCTCGAGACGCAGCGGATCCTGATCGTCGACGACGACGCGACCACCCGCGCGAGCCTCACCGCCGCGCTGACCACCTGCGGCGCGGCCGTCGCGATCGCGGGGTCGGGCCGCGAAGCGCTCGCGGTCATCGCCGACCTGCAGCCGACCGTCGTGCTGTCCGATCTCGCGATGCCCGACGGCGACGGTTTCTGGCTGCTCGACGCGCTGCGGCACGGCGGCGCGAACGGCGCCGCGCCGCCGGATTTGCGCGTGCTGGCCGTGACCGCGCACGCGGGCCTCGCCGACGAGCGCCGCGCGCTCGAAGCGGGCTTCGACGGCTACCTGTGCAAGCCCGTCGACGTGCGCGAGCTGGCGCACAAGATCGCGCGCGTGACGCAGCGCGACGGCTGAGGCGCAGTGCGGGCCGGGCCGGTCTGCGCGGCATCGGGCGGGGGCGGAGGGTCGCAGTGCGTATCGACGTCGAGGCCGCGCTCGGCCGGATGCGCGGCGAGCAGGCCAAGGGCAAGGGCACGCTGGCGCACAGCGAATCCGGCGTGATCCTGGCCGCGCGCGTGACGGCGACGACCGCGGCCACCGCGGCCACCGCGGAAGACGTGCTGCGCGCGACCGGCGCGGAATCGATCGAGCGCGTCGAAGGCGACTGGCAGGACGGTGAATGGCGCGACTTCGATCCGGTGCGCCGGCCGGACGGCACCACGCAGGGCCGCCCGCGCTGAGCACGCCCGCCGAGCACGCCGTTTCTGCACGGGCTTGCAACGTCGTGTGCGGCCCGGCCCGCGTCAGCGCATGCCAGCCGGTGCGCCGGCTGCTGCGTTATCTGGCGGCGGCGAGCGATGAGGTCCGGCCGGGCGGAGCATGACACGGGGCTTGCAAACGGTATCGAGCGGCGCCAGTCGGCGCTCAACCGCCGGCCGTGCGCGGCTCGGCGGCGCGGCCGGCCGCGAACGCCAGCACGCCGGCGAGCACGAGCAGCGCCGCGCTCAGCCCGAACGTCGCACGATAGCCGTGCAGGTCGTACAACAGGCCGCCCGTCGTCGCACCGACCGCGATCGCCAGTTGCACGACCGCGACCATCAGCCCGCCGCCGGCTTCCGCGTCGTGCGGCAGCGTGCGCGCGAGCCAGGTCCACCAGCCGACGGGCGCGGCCGTGCCGAGCAGCCCCCAGGCCGCCAGCAGCACGGCGGTCGCGCCCATCGACTGGCCGAACGCGACCAGTGCGACGGCGACCGCCGCCATCAGGCCGGGAATGACGATCAGCGTCCGGTACAGCCCGTTTTGCAGAAATGCGCCGATCAGGATCGTCCCCGCGAACCCCGCGGCGCCGATCACGAGCAGCAGCCCCGACAGCCCGGCGGCGCCTGCGTGCGTGACGGATTCGAGGAACGGCCGCAGGTACGTGAACAGCGTGAACTGTCCCATGAAGAAGACGCTGACCGCCGTCATGCCGAGCGCGACCGGCGCGCGCGTCAGCAGCGCGAACACGCGACCGGGCGCGGCGCGGTGCTGCGCGGCATGCATCCTCGGCAGGCTCGCGAGCTTCCAGCCGAACGCGATCGCGGCGACCGGCACGATGCAGAAGAACGCCCAGCGCCAGCCTACGATGCCGCCGAGGAAACTGCCCAGCGGCGCCGCGATGACGGTGGCCAGCGCATTGCCGCCATTGACGATCGCCAGCGCGCGCGGAACCTGCCGGTCCGGCACGAGGCGCATCGCGGTGGCTGCCGACATCGACCAGAACCCGCCGATCGCGACGCCGATCAGCGCGCGCCCGGCGATGAACGCCAGATAGTTCGGCGCAAAGGCGACGACCGTGCCGGACACGATCATCAGCAGCGTCAGCGACAGCAGGACCCGCTTGCGGTCGCGCCGGCCGGCCAGCGACGAGATGAACAGGCTCGTGAGCAGCGCGAACGCGCCCGACACGGAGATGGCCTGGCCCGCCTGTCCTGCGCTGATCCGCAGGTCGTGCGCGATCGGCGTCAGCAGGCTGACCGGCATGAATTCGGACGCGACGAGCGCGAACGCGCCGAGCGCCATCGCGAGGACGGCGCCCCAGGCGGCGGTGTGAACGGGCGCGGGGCCGCGATCGGAAGGGACAACAGCTTGCATCGTTGAATTCGGGTGAGTGCGGATCGGTGGCGACTAAGGCGTGCTCGTCAGTCGCAGCGGTCGCCGGCCGTGCCGCGACCGGCCATCTGGGTGCGACCGTCGGTATCGCGCGCGGCCGTCACGCGCACGGACGCGGCCTGCGCATCGTCGACCCACGTGCGCGGATTGGCGCGCGCCGGATTGAAGCCGGCGGCTTCGTAGCGAAGCATGTCCTCGCGGACCTGCTCGCGCGTCAGGCCCTGCGCATGGGCGAGCAGCGGACCGGAAATGGCAAGGGCGACGACGGCAAGACGAACAAGGGATTTCACGAGACGGACTCCGGAAAGCAGGCGTGGCGGGTTCCCGAGGCCGGCTGCGCCCGCGCGGGAACCTGAAGGCTTCGCAGTCTATCGGCCTGCCGTCGATCGATTAAGTAGCACGGCGCGCTTGGACTTATAAGCTGGGCCGATGAATCGATGGAGGCCGTAGCGGGCGGTTCGGGGCGGTGTCGGTGCTAGGATGGGCGTCCGTTTCGACAGGAGCCGCCTGCCATGCCGCGCGAAAACCTCAACGATCTGCTCGTGTTTCTCGCGGTGGCGCGCGACCGCAGCTTCACGCGCGCGGCGGCGCGGCTCGGCGTGTCGCAATCGGCGCTGAGCCAGACCGTGCGCGATCTCGAAACACGTCTTGGCGTGCGACTGCTGACGCGCACGACGCGCAGCGTGTCGACGACCGAAGCGGGCGAGGAACTGTTTCAGGCCGTCGCGCCGCGCATCGACGAGATCGAGATGAAGCTCGCCGCGGTGTCCGATTTCCGGGACAAGCCGGCCGGCGTCGTGCGGATCACGGCCACCGAGCATCCGATCGACACGATCATCTGGCCGAAGCTCAGGAAGGTGCTGCCCGATTACCCCGACATCCGCGTCGAGCTGTCGGTCGACTACGGGCTGTCTAACATCGTCGAGGAGCGCTACGACATCGGCGTGCGATACGGCGACCAGGTCGCGAAGGACATGATCGCCGTGCGCATCGGCCCGGACGTCCGGATGGCGATGGTCGCGTCGCCAACCTATCTCGACGGCCGCAAGGCGCCGAAGACGCCGCAGGACCTGCTCGATCACGACTGCGTGACGCTGCGGCTCGCGACCGCGAAGGGCCTCTATGCGTGGGAGCTGAAGAAAGGCCGCAACGCGATCCAGGCGCGCGTGAACGGGCGCATCACCTGCAATACGCAACCGCACCTGGTGCAGGCGGCGCTCGACGGATTCGGCATCGCATTCGTCACCGAGGACGTCGTGCTCGAGCACGTGCGCAGCGGGCAGTTGCGGATCGTGATGCCGGACTGGTGCCCGGCGTTTCCCGGCTATCACGCGTACTATCCGAGCCGCCGCCAGGCGTCACGCGCGTTCTCGATCGTGATCGATGCGTTGCGGTATCGGGTGTAGCGGGATGTCGGAGCCGGGCATCTCCCGGCTGGGTGTGCGTGCCCGGATCATGCAAAATACGCGGCATCCGAAATGGGGAGACAGGGCCCGTGGGAATCAACTTCGATTTGACCGACTTGCAGGCGTTTCGCGCGGTGGTGGAGCTGGGCAGCTTCCGGAAGGCCGCGGAGTCGATCAGCATTTCGCAACCCGCGCTGAGTCGCCGGATCGACAAGCTGGAGGACGCGCTCGGCGTGCGCCTGTTCGAGCGCACCACGCGCAGCGTCACGCTGACCACCGTCGGGCGCGTATTCGCGCCGAGTGCCGAGCAACTGCTGGACGATCTCGACGTCGCGCTGCTCGGTATCCGCGACGTGTCGTCGAGCCGCCTCGGTCATGTGACGATCGCGTGCGTGCCGTCGGTGGCCTACTACTTCTTGCCCAACGTGATCGCGAGCTATCATCGCCGCTTTCCGCGCATCAGGGTCAAGCTGCTCGATGCGAGCGCGAACGAGGTGCTCGGCGCCGTGATCAGCGGCGAGGCCGATTTCGGCGTGAGCTTCATGGGCAGCCAGGAGCCCGAGATCGACTTCAAGCTGCTGCTGCAGGAGCGCTTCGTGGCCGCGTGCCGGCGCGACCATCCGCTCGCGCGCAAGAAGCGCGTGACCTGGAGCGAGCTTTACGAGTACGAGTATGTGTCGGTGGACAAGACGTCCGGCAACCGCCTGTTGCTCGACCAGGCGCTGACGACCGTCGCGCCGCGTGTGCCGAGCGTGTGCGAGACGCGTCACGTGACGACCCTGCTCGGGTTGGTCGAGGCGGGGCTCGGCGTCGCCGCGGTACCGTCGATGGCGATGCCGGGGCACGACCATCCGCTGCTGACGAGCGTGCCGCTCGTCGAACCGGCGGTCAAGCGCCGGGTCGGCATCGTGAAACGGCGCGGGCGCGCGCTGACGCCGGCCGCGGAGGAGTTTCACCGCGCGATCGTCGACGCGAAGCGCGGCAGCGCCGCACGCGGCGACGAATCGAAGTGACCCATACGACAATTCCGACGAACATGACCGGACCATCGAGGAAGGCCGCATCGTGACGCTGGCAAGACCGTTTCGTTCGCTCTACGTGCAGGTCCTGCTGGCGATGGTGCTCGGCGTGAGCGTCGGCCACTTCTGGCCGTCCGCGGGCGCGATGCTCAAGCCGCTCAGCGATGCCTTCGTCGGTCTCGTGCGGATGATGATCGCGCCGATCGTGTTCTGCACGATCGTCTCCGGCATCACGTCGCTGACGAGCGGGAAAGCCATCGGACGCACGATCGTCCGCGCGCTGGTGCTGTTCTATCTGCTGACCGCCGCCGCGCTCGCATTCGGGCTCGTCACCGCGTTCGTGCTGCGGCCCGGCGCCGGCATGCACGTCGATGTGCACCATCTCGATTCGACCCTCCTCGCGCAGTATGTGCGGCAGGCGCAGCCGCACGGGCTCGTCGAGTTCGCGCTGAGCGTGATCCCGGACACGATGCTCGGCGCGTTCCAGCAGGGCGAGGTGCTGCCGGTCCTGCTGCTGTCGCTGCTGTTCGGCTTTTCGCTGAACGCGTATCCGCAGGCCGGGCGGCCCGTGCTGGCGCTGATCGACGGCGTCGCGCAGGTCGTGTTTCGCGTGCTCTCGATGATCATGCGGCTCGCGCCGCTCGGCGCATTCGGCGCGATGGCGTTTACGGTGGGCCGCTTCGGCATCGGCTCGGTCGGCTCGCTCGCGCGGCTGATCGCGTCGTTCTACGTGGCCTGCGTGCTGTTCGTCGCGCTGGTGCTCGCGCCGCTCGCGCGGCTGCACGGCTTCGCGCTGTGGCGGCTGTTGCGCTATATGCGCGAGGAACTGCTGATCGTCCTCGCGACGTCGTCCACGGAGCCGGTATTGCCGCGGCTGATCGTCAAGCTGGAGGCGCTGGGTTGCGACAAGGGCGTCGTCGGGCTCGTGCTGCCGGCCGGCTACTCGTTCAACCTGGACGGCACCGCGATCTACCTGACACTCGCGGCATTGTTCATCGCGCAGGCGTGCGACGTGCCGCTTTCCGCGCCGCAAATCGCGGCGATGCTGGCCTTGATGCTGCTGACGTCGAAGGGGGCGGCCGGCGTGTCCGGCAGCGGGCTCGTCGCGCTCGTCGCGACGCTCGCGGTGATGCCCGACCTGCCGGTGGCCGGCGTCGCGCTTCTGGTGGGCATCGATCGCTTCATGTCGGAAGCGCGCGCACTGACGAGCGTGATCAGCAATGCGTGTGCGGTGATCTTCGTATCGTCGTGGGAAGGCGCGTGCGATCGCGCGCGCCTCGTACGGATGCTGAACGCGGCCGGGCCCGCGGGCCCGAACGGCACGGACGATGCCGAGGCCGATGCCGCGCGTGACGGGAAGGCGGTCTGACGCGCGCCTTCCCCCGGTCCGTGCTCAGTGTGCGGAGACGGAATCCATTCCGGTCGATTTCACTTCCGCCTGCACGTCGGGCGACGCGAGATAGTCGAGCAGCGCCTTCGCTTCCTGCGGATGTTGCGCGCCGACGGGGATGCCGGCGGCGAAACGCGTGACGGACTGCAGCGATTCGGGAATCTTGCCGACGAAGGTCGCGCCCTTCACGGGCAGCAGTTCGCTCACCTGCTGGAAGCCGATTTCGTAGTCGCCGTTCGCGACCACGGACGCGACCGGGATCCGCGGGATCATCTTCGCCTTCGCTTTCACCTGATCCTCGATGCCGAGCTTGCTGAACAATTCCCGCTCGATGTAGACGCCGCTCGCGCTGTCCGAATAGGCGATCGATTTCGCATGCAGCAGAACCGCCTTGAGGCCGTCGGCCGTGCTGATGTCGGGCTTCGCCGCGCCGTCGCGCACGACCATGCCGATGCGCGAATCGGCCAGCTCGACGCGCGATCCGGCGATCACCTTGCCTTGCCGGATCAGATCGTCGAGCGCGTAGCCGACCATGATCACCGCATCGGCAGGCTCGCCGCGCGCGAGCCGGTTCGGAATCGCTTCGGGCGACTTGCCCATCGACGGCCCGAGCGCGGTGTCGAGCGTGTTGCCCGTGCGGGACGCGAACTGCGGGCCGAGCAGCTTGTAGGCGGCGGTGAAGCCGCCCGAGCTCATCACGTGGAGGTCGGCGGCCTGCACGTTCGCGGCGACGGCGGAGGTGGCGACGAGCGCAGTCGCGCACAGTTTCAGGAGCAGGTTTTTCATGGGCGGTGGCTGGACAGGTTATTTGAGATGAGGTGTCAGTGCGCCGGCGTCAGCGTTGCCGACTGGCGGCGATAGAGCGCGAACGTCGCAAGCAGCGCGCATACGGCGGCGAGGCTCATCCAGTAGCCCGGTGCGGCCTTGTCGCCGGTCATGTGAATGAGCGCGGTCGAGATCGCGGGGGTGAAGCCGCCGAACACGGCCGTCGCGAGGCTGTAGGCGAGCGAGAAGCCCGCGACGCGTACCTCCACCGGCATCACTTCGGTCAGCGCGACGATCATCGCGCCGTTGTAGATCCCGTACATGAACGACAGCCACAGCAGCACGAGCAGCATGTTGACGAACGACGGCGCGTGAGCGAGCAGCGACAGCGCGGGGTAGGCGGTCGCGATCGCGAGCACCGTCATCGCGACGAGCAGCGGCCGGCGGCCGATGCGATCGGACAGCGCGCCGCCGATCGGCAGCCACACGAAGTTCGACACGCCGACGCACAGCGTCACGAGCAGGCTGTCGGCGGTGCTCAGGTGCAGGACCGTCTTGCCGAAGGTCGGTGCGTAGACCGTGATCAGGTAGAAGCTCGTAGTGGTCATCGCGACCAGCATCATGCCGGCGACAACGACGCCCCAGTTTCGCACCAGCGTACCGAACACTTCCTTCATGCCGGGACGATGGCGGCGCGCGTTGAATTCCTCCGTTTCCTGCAGATTGCGGCGCAGCATGAAGATGAACGGCACGATCGTGCAGCCGACGAAGAACGGCACGCGCCAGCCCCATGCGGCGATGGCCGATGCGCTGAGCCAGTGATTGAGCGCGAAGCCGAGGCCCGCCGCGATGACGATCGCGACCTGCTGGCTGGCGGACTGCCAGCTCGTGAAGAAGCCCTTGCGGCCGGGTGTGGCCATCTCGGCGAGATAGACCGACACGCCGCCCAGCTCGGCGCCCGCCGAAAAGCCCTGCAGCAACCGCCCGATCAGCACGAGCGCGGGTGCGAGCAGGCCGATCGTCGCGTAGCCCGGCACGAACGCGATCAGGATGGTGCCGCTCGCCATGATCGCCAGCGTGACGATGAGGCCCTTGCGGCGACCGACGTCGTCGATATACGCGCCCAGCACGACGGCGCCCAGCGGCCGCATCAGGAAGCCGGCGCCGAAGACGGCGAACGTCATCATCAGCGAAGCGAACTCGCTCGCGGCGGGAAAGAACACGGCGGCGATCTGCGTCGCGTAGAAGCCGAACAGGAAGAAGTCGAACTGCTCGAGGAAGTTGCCGGCCGTCACGCGGAATACCGCAGCGGCCTTCGAACGTCCGGTCGGAAGGCTGGGCGAGGGGTGCATCAGGGTGTCTCCAGGAAATCGGGAAATGCGCGGGGACGCGGTCGCTTGTCGTTTTCGCCATGTTCGCCCGGAGACGGGGAAACGATAAGTGCGATTTTTGGATGGATTGATGTTGTCTGGTTATCAATCGGTTCGAATCCGCGCGACCGCAAGCGTGTGGCGTGGCCGGATGGCGGCATCCGCAGGATCGTGTCCGGAGAGAAAAAAGACCCCGCTCGCGCGGGGCCCGTCGGCTAACACACCGGCAAATCGAACGTGATCAATGCCGCCCGTCGCGCGCACGCGGGTTGTTCAGCTCCTCGGTCGGATCGGTCAGCCCGAGCTCGTCGCCCGCGCTCCAGTACGGCGCGCTGCCGTAGAACTCGTGCAGCGGCTCGGCCCATTGCGGGTCGGCCATCGCCGGCCAGTGATCCTTGTCGAAGCCCGGCGCGTTCTTGATCCGCTCGGACGACACCGACAGCAGGAAACACTTGCGGTCGGTGTCGAGCGTGAGCGCGCTCCACGGAATCGCGTGCAGCTTGTCGCCGATGCCGAGCAGGCCGCCGCTCGACAGCACGGCGTACGCGACGCGGCCCGAGCGCACGTCGAGCATGATGTCCTTGATCTTGCCGATGTCGTCGCCATCGGTCGTGTAGACCTTGTCGCCTTCCAGCGTGTCGGCCGCCATCACGTCAGGGCCGGGGCCGGCTGCGGTCGCGGCGCCCTTGCCGACGATGCGGGTCTGTCCTTGATCGGGAGTCTGCATGGTTGTCCTCCAGGCTGAATGGGGCGCGACCGTGCCCGGGAGGGGCCCTGCGGGTCGCGCGGGTTGTCGCACGGGGCGAGGATCGCCTCGTCACGTCTGCTTCGGTTGCGACACGCTTTCGAGCGTGTTCGCGACGTCGTCGCGCGCGGGGCCGGCCGTGCGCGTCGCGATGTCGGCGAGCGACAGCATGCCGACGAGACGCTTGTCGTGATCGACGACCGGCAGGCGGCGCAGTTGCGCATCGGCCATGTAGTGCTGGATCTCGTCCAGCGAATCGTCCTCGAAACACCACTCGATCGGGCCGGACGCGACTTCGTGGATCCGCGTTTCCGGCGACTTGCCGGCCGAGATCGCGCGCACCGTGAGATCTCGGTCCGTGACCATGCCGATCAGCCGGTTGTTGTCGCACTCGGGCAGCGCGCCGATGTCGTAGCGCTCCATCAATTGCGCGGCATGACGGATCGAATCGGTCGGCGCGATGCGCACGACGTCCTGCGACATGATTTCGTTGACGCGTTGCATGAAGTCCTCCTTGCGGGTTGAAGCGGGGCTGTCCGGGTCAGCAAGCGGCGTGCCGCTCGGCGCGCCGTTCGGAACGGAGCGGCGGTCGGCCGTCGGCCGTGTCGTCGCGCGTCATGCGTCGCGGCGCCTGGCCGGGTCCTGCCACGGGCCGTCGTCGTGCGTGCCCGGCGGCGTGTCGGGCTCGATGCGCGTGATGCCGCCGGTCGCGGGCGGATCGCTCGCGGGGAACGTGTCTTCGAGCTGCTTGTCGATATGGCGCTCGGAGTGGCGCGTTTTTGTCTGCTCCTGGTCCTTCAGCGGCGGCGACGGATCGCGGTGCGGCTTGTGCGTCGGCGCGTCGCGGCCGGACCGGGTCGAATCCTTCATGGCAGGGCTCCGTGTCGGTGGCGATGACGCGCAGAACGCGCAACCGGCGTGCCTGCCTCGCGCAGGAGGCACACGACTTGCCGCCTCGATCCGTGACTGAACGACGACGACCACGCGCGGCGGCATGTGCCGCACACCCACACACGCACATCAAGCGGGAGGCATCATGACCATTCCCAAACGACGACCCGGGGTTCGCTTTGAAGTCAACGTCTGCGGCGGCGGGTTCGATTCGGTGAAGAGCCATTTCAGCGTGTGGAAACAGGAGGCGCTGATCTATCGAGCCGATCGCCGGATGTTCGAAGGCAAGGCCGACGTACGGCTGCTCGGCGACGAGACGTTCGGCTCGACCGAACCCGCGCGGTTCGCGCTTCAGTGTGCGTGCGAGCCATCCGACCCGTATGCGCTGGCGGCGCCGGTGCACGACGACGGCCGCGAGCTGTGGCTCGTGATGGCTGCCTACGAAGGGTAGGGCGATGCACTTGAAAGAATTGCAGTGCGTGGTGTAGCGAAGGCACGGCGTCCCGCGCGAGCGGGCGCCCGCGTGCGCGTCGACGCGCGGCGATCGCGCGCACACGTGACGTGCCACGATGGCACGCGGCTTGCGGACCTCGAATGCCCGGACCCTCGCGCAGCATACGCATGCCGCGCAATCGATCCGGTCCCGTTCCGTGAGAACGAACCCGTCAGGACAACGCAACGATCGAATGCCCATGAACCGAGACCCCACCCCATCGCTGCATCGGCCCGAGCCACTGACGCCCGACGTCGAACCGGACCCCGAGCCGCCGGTGCCGGACCTGCCGCCCGGCACGCCGGAACCGTATCACGACCCCGAGGGCGACCCGCCGGAGCCGCCGCCGCCGGAACGCGAGCCACCGACCCGTGAGCCGCCGATCCACGTGCCGCCGACGGGCATCCCGCCGGTGGCAAGCACCCCGTCCACGGAGGAACCACGATGAGCATCAGCGTGAAACCCGGCTTGCTGCGCGAAGTGGCCGAGACGCTCGGCCGCCATTTCGAGGCGCGCGCGATGCCGTTCCATATCAAGGAGCAACCGGCCGGCGCACTGCATTTCGGCTTTCGGGTCGACGGTCATCCGGCGTCGCTGACGGTCAGCTTCGATGCCGACGCATTCGCGGCGCTCGAGCAAACCGATATTGAACGGCAACGCGGCGCATTGACACGCGTCGCGGCCGAATTCGACACGATGATGGCACGCCGCGCGCCAACCGCGTATGCGGGCGATTTCCATTTCAACCGGCTCTGAGCCGTGCCGCCACGGCCGGCCCGATGCCGCCGAATCCACGGAGGATGCCGATGAAACCGATCCAGTCGATACGCGTGGGCGCCTGTGCACTGGCTGCCGCGTGCGCGCTGGGCGCATGTACGCAACCGCAGTCCACCTACGGCACGCGGGCCGCGCCGCCGGCGCCGCCGGACGGCCATGGCGCGTCGCCGACCACGACGATGCCGGACGCGAATACGCGCTACGACACGCGCCCGTCGCCGCACAACACGATGCCGGCGGGCGCGGCCGGCGGCGAGGCGCCCGACGTGCCGCCGCCGGGGCCGAACGGCGTGCAGGGCGACCAGCCGGTGCCGGGTGCGTCGCCGCCGATGCAGTACTGATCTGACGGAACCCGCGGCCCGCCGGAGGAGCGCGCTGCGCGAATTTCGTGCCCCCTAACTTTCCGGCGCTTGTAAAAAAGCGGCTCCGACGGCGCCCGATGACGGGGTACGAATCTGCGACAGCCGCGACGGACGGGGCTTCGCCTTCCTGGCATGGAAGCTGCGTGAATTCCTGCATGCGAATTCCGCACACGGTCAGGAGGGCATCGATGTCTGTCACGCTTGCGCTCCAGATGCGACAGCATCTGGCACTTACGCCGAGGCTCCAGCAGTCGCTTCGCCTGCTGCAGCTGTCTTCGCTCGAATTCCAGCAGGAATTGCGGCAGGCGCTGGACTCGAATCCGTTCCTCGAAGAGGGTCAGGGCGACGACGAAGCCGCCGCGGACACCCCCGAACCCACCGCCGAAGCCGCGCCGGCCGAGGCGCCGCCGGAGCCCGACGACGTGCGTCCGCCGGATGGCGACGTGTCCTACACGGCGGCGCCCGCGCCGCGCGGCGTGGGCCGTCAGGGCGACGACGCGGGCGACCTGTCGCCCGGCGAATGGATGGCGGCCGAGCCGTCGCTGCACCAGGCGCTGCACGACGCGCTGCGGCTCTATCCGCTGAACCGGCGCGACCGCGAGGCCGCGCGCATCGTGATCGACGCGCTCGACGAGGACGGCTACCTGCGCCAGGAGCTCGCGGAGCTGCTGGTTGCGGCCGATCCGGCGCTGCTGTTGTCCGGGCAGGATCTCGCGGTCGCGCTGCGGCTCGTGCAGATGCTCGACCGTCCGGGCATCGCCGCGCGCTCGCTGTCCGAATGCCTGGTGCTGCAGCTCGATGCGATTCCGGCCGGCACGCCGGCGCTCGCGGAAGCGAAGGTGATCGCGCGCGAACATCTCGAACGGCTCGCCCGCCGCGAGACGGCGGAAATCCAGCGGCGCGTCGGCTGCAGCCAGCCGACCATGCAGGCCGCCTGCGCGCTGGTGCGCGGGCTCGATCCGCGCCCGGGCAACCATTACGGCAGCACGCGCGGCGACTACGTGGTGCCCGACGTGATCGTGCGCCAGGTGCGCGACGAATGGATCGTGACGATCAATCCGGCCGTGTTGCCGCGCGCACGGCTGCACGAACGCTATGCGACGCTGTTCGCGCAATCGAGCGGCGAGCGCGATTCGCCGCTCGGCCAGCAACTGCAGGAAGCGGGCTGGCTGATCCGCAACGTGCAGAAGCGCTTCGACACGATTCAGCGCGTCGGCGAATGCATCGTCGCGCGGCAGCGCGATTTCTTCCGCTACGGCGAGATCGCGATGAAGCCGCTCGTGCTGCGCGACATCGCCGAGGAACTCGACCTCCACGAATCGACCGTGTCGCGCGCGACGGGCAACAAGTACATGGCCACGCCGCACGGTACCTTCGAATTCAAGCACTTCTTCCCGCGCAAACTCGAGGCGGCCGGCAAGGGCGTGTGTTCCGCGTCCGCCGCGAAGGTGCTGATCCGCGACATGATCGCGGGCGAGCGCCACACCGATCCGCTGTCCGACGTCGCGCTCGCGCAGAACCTGGCGGGCCGCGGCATCCTTCTTGCGCGCCGTACGGTGACCAAGTATCGCCAGGGGATGAAGATTCCGCCGGCCGAACTGCGCCGGCGCGACGCCGCATGACGATACCGTTCGAACCGCGCGCGGCCCGCGAGCCGCGTTCGCCGCGCGCGCCACCGAAAGGAGGAAAGCCATGCCAGCCAAGTCCAAGGCGCAGCAGCGCGCCGCGGGGGCCGCCCTGTCGGCCAAGCGCGGCGACACCAACATGAAGGACCTGAAGCCGCCGGCGAAGTCGATGGCCAGGTCGATGAGCGAGAAGGCGCTCGAGAAGATGGCTTCGACGCCGACTCGCGGAAAACCCGAGCACAGGCACGATTCCTGACTGGCGGCGACGCGCGCCGACGGTCACCGTTCTTCAGGACTCCAGGAGGGTTTCATGCTTCGATACGCCATCATCTTCTTCATCATCGCGATCGTCGCCGCCGTGTTCGGCTTCGGCGGTATCGCGGCCGGTGCGGCCGAGATCGCGAAGATCCTGTTCTACCTCTTCGTCGTGATCTTCCTGGTCACGCTGTTGCTGGGTGTCGTACGTCGATGACGGCCATGCACGATCGTTCGCAGCGCATCGCGGAGCTCGAAAGCGCGGTCGCGAACGGCTTTCCGTCGGAGTCGACGGTCGTCGCGGATGCCGACGACGCGTCCGGGCGGCTCACGATCCACGTGTCATGGGTGCGGGTGCCGGCCGACGACAGTGCGCGCGCGTGGCGCTGCACGGTCGACCTGCGGTTCGATCCCGACGTGCTCGCGCGCTACGGCGCGCTCGACGCGGCCGACCGGCTGCGCGTGCGCACCCAGCTGTGTGACCGCGCGCGGCGCGCGGTGGACGAGCAGAAGCCGCGCGTCGAGGATGCCGCGATCGAGTGCAACGTCGAACTCGACGTGACGCACGCCGAATTCGAGCGCGCGTTGCGCGCGCCCTGACGCCGACTCCGCAGTCTGCAGCCTACCGCCTGTCGCGACACCGCAGCCGGGCCGCCGCGGCACGCGCCGCGCGGCGCGTCCGTTTCCCGTGCGTCGGCGGACCATCGCTTGCGATGGTGCGGATCGTTGCTGCGCGCGCGGCCCGACGGCACGGGCCTTGCTGAACCGTCAGTGTCGGAATGACCACGACACAGGTTCTATCGAGGGAGCACATTCCATGAAGCCAGCATTCGAATCGAAATCAGCCGCGCGCCGGATTCTCGCGTGCGCGGCCGTCGCGCTCGTCGCGGCCGTCCCAGCCGCATGGGCACAGAACTCGCAGCGTCCGGACGAGGGCACCGGCGCGCCGATCCTGCCGCCGCCGGACACGTCGGCGCAGGGCACGGACGGCATGTCGAACGGCAACACCGCGGCGCCGCCACCCGCGACCCGCATGCAGGAGCCGCGCGGCACCGGCACGCATGGCCGGCCGCCCGTGCGCACCAAGCCGGGCGGCCCGAGCGCCGGCTACGGCCGCTCGCCGGGCGCGACCGGCTCGGGAGGCGGCGGTGCCGGCGGCACGGGCAGCGCGGGTTCCAGCGGTTACTGACGATCACGGTGTCGCGCCGGCGCGACCGGTGCGGCGCGATGGCGAATGCCGGCCGCGCGGCCGGCACGCCGCCACCACGCAGGAGGACATCATGCAATCGAATTCCCGGATCTCGCTTGATGCGACTGAGCTGGACACCGACGCAGTCGATAGCGGCGACCTCGACACGACCGTTCATCTCGACGTCGAGACCGGCCGGATCACGTTTCACGCAGCATGGGCGCTCACGGCCGATGCGCCGCCCGACGCGCTGCGGCACGCGGTCGTGCTCGAACTCGACTGCGACACGATGGAACGCTACGCGGCCCTCGACGACGGCGCGCGGATGCGCGTGCACGCGATGCTGCACGAGAGCGTGCAGGACATGCTCGACACGCTGCCCGACATCGACGAGGAGCTGACGCTGACGGTCGAACTGACCGACGCGATGCTCGACGCGGCGCGTCACCTGCAGTAAGCGCGCGGCGAGCCGCGGGTTCGGCCCGCATCCGGTGCGCTGGCGGCCACGGGCGGTCGCATTACGTCCCGTTGAAATCCTTGCAGACGCCATGCGGCGCGACGTGATGCGGGCCCCGTTGCGTCGCGCGGCGATGCGGTTGCGTGCGCCGCTTCGCCGCTTCGCCGATTTGCGGGTCGCGCCCCGTCGTGGCAGGTGCCCGCGGCCGGCCTTCGTGCGGGCGCGGCACGCCGATTGCTGCGCGACAGGCACGGCACGACTGGTGCCGCGACAGAACAGGGAGCGTTCCATGACCGGCAAGCTGGACCATTGCAAGGTGGCGATACTCGCGGTCGACGGCTTCGAGGAAGCCGAGCACGTCGAACCGCAACGCGCGCTGACGGTCGAGGGCAAGCCGATCGCCGCGATCTGTTATGGCGGCTGGCTGCTGGTGTCGTCCGGGCGGGTGGAGGGCCGCACGATGACGAGCTGGCCGAGCCTGCCGGACGACATCCGCAACGCGGGCGGCAAGTGGGTCGACCAGGAAGTCGTGCGCGACCGCAACCTGATTACGAGCCGCAAGCCCGACGATCTGCCGGCGTTCAACGGCGCGCTGGCGCAGTGTCTTGCGTCGCGAGGGGCGTGAGCGATGCCGGCCGATTCCGTCCGCCGCGTGACGCTGACCGACGCGCCGCCCGAGTTCGACGGCGCGGCGCTGCAGATGCGCTTCGTCGTCGAGGTCGACGGCAAGCCGCTGACCTGCGCGATCACGGTCGAGGCGCTCGAGGACCATTTCGGCGCGCGCTCCGCGCTCGAAGCCGACCTGCGCGATGCGTTCGAGCACGGCCGGGCGCGCATCGAGGCCGCGTGCGAGGAGGTGCTCGCCGACGGCAAGGGCGGCGTGGAGCTGCATAGCGGCTATTTCCGCGTGCGCGACAAGGCAGCCGCCAAGACCGCACGCGCGGGGCTGTTTCGTTCGCGCAAGCCATGACCCGGCCGGCGCGCCGCCGATGCTGCGTCGCACCGCGCTGGCGCTGTGCGGCGCCCGGGTGCCGCGCCTCGTGCGCGGCTCCACACGGCGCCACAAAGCTCCGTTACACGCCATTGAAAACTTTGCAGCGGCGCCTGCGCGGCCCAACGTGCCATATCGTGCCGCACGCCGGCCGCATCCGGGCCGGCCGCGTCCCACATACTGGCACGCTCCCTGCGTATAGCCCCGGTCGAGGCGCACGAGACGCGCCCGTGCCGTCGCGATGCCGCCGCCGCATCGCGTCAAGCCGTCAATGGGGAGACAACATGCTGACCGCACATGAATTTGCCGCACTGTTCCTGGTTCATCACGCACCGGAACAGATCCAGGCCGACCGCGAGGATATCGTGGCGCTGGTGGAACAACACCTGATCGAGATGCGTTCCGACGAATCGGGCGCGAACCGGCTTGCGCTGACGCCGGACGGACTGTCGATCGTGCAGTGCGTGCAGCGGCACGTCGGGCGCGGGTTCGGCAGTGTCGACGCGTGATGCCGCCGCGCGCGGCGCAGCGTTCAGCGCGCGATCGCCGCCGACGCGTTGTGACCGCCGGAGGAGTGGTCGTGACGCCGGGCGGCTATTGCTGTCCGGCCGGCCGCGCTGGCCGATAGCGATCGACGACCGCGGGATCGGCCGATTCTGGGTCGCGGAAGGCGGAAGAGACTGCGCGCCGTCAGTCGGGGTCGCGGTGCGCAAAATCGATTATTTACGGCCGTTCCGTGCGCAAATCGATTACGGCCGTACAAAAACGATTATACGCGGGCTGTTTTGCACAAAATCGATTATGGACACGGCAATCAAGGGCAGGATCAGATGCGCTCGCTGGTGCCATTGTTTCGACATTTCGAGTATTATGGAAGCATGGAAACGAACCAGACCATCGCTGCCCTGTCGGCCCTCGCGCACGAGTCACGCCTCGCCGTGTTCCGCGCGCTCGTGCAGGCCGGCCCGTCGGGCATGCCGGCCGGGCAAATCGCGACGCTGCTCGACGTGCCGCCCTCGTCGCTGTCGTTTCATCTGAAGGAACTGGCCCATGCGCAACTCGTCACGAGCCGCCAGGAAGGCCGCTTCGTGTTCTATTGCGCGAACTTCGCGACGATGAACGGGCTCATCGGCTATCTCACCGAGAACTGCTGCGGCGGCAATCCGTGCTCGCCGGTTTCCGCGTGTTCGCCCGCCTGTTCCGAGCAATCCTGACAACGTATTCGCGCGCCTGCCGATGACCACCAACGTCCTGATTCTCTGCACCCACAATTCCGCACGCAGCGTGCTCGCGGAAGGCATGCTCAACCACTGGGCCGCGAAACTCGGCCGCGACGTGCGCGCGTACAGCGCCGGCAGTGCGCCGAGCGGTCGCCTCAACCCGTTCGCGCTGGACGCGCTGACGCGCGCCGGCGTCGCCGTCGCCGGATACCGCAGCAAAAGCTGGGACGAATTCGTGGGCGAGGGCGTGCCGGAAATGCGCATCGTCATCACGGTATGCGACAGCGCCGCGGCCGAGACATGCCCGTACTGGCCCGGCAGTCCGGTCAACGTGCATTGGGGCTACGCGGATCCGTCGAACGCGCCGGGCGGCGACGCCGGCAAGCAGCTCGCGTTCGAACTGACGCGCGAGGCGCTCGGCTACCGGATGCTGCAATTGCTGGCGCTGCCGCTCGATCGAATGAGCGATGCCGAACTCCAGGCCGCGTTGATCGGGATCTCGCAAAACTGATCATTCGCGTGGCGGTTTGCCGACACGAGCGATCGCCACCGACTTCAAGACCGACCACTACTGTCCAATGAATACGTCCAACGTGGCCCCGCCGGGCAAGGCTGTCGCAACGCCGGCGATCAATTTCTTCGAGCGTTACCTGACCGTCTGGGTCGCGCTGTGCATTGTCGCCGGCATCGCGCTCGGCCAGTTGCTGCCCGGCCTGTTCCAGCAGATCGGCCGGATGGAGTACGCGCAGGTGAACCTGCCGGTCGGGCTGTTGATCTGGGTGATGATCATCCCGATGCTCGTCAAGGTCGACTTCGGCGCGTTGCATGAAGTGCGTCGGCACGTCAAAGGGATCGGCGTCACGCTGGTCGTGAACTGGCTCGTCAAGCCATTCTCGATGGCCTTCCTCGGCTGGCTGTTCATTCGCCATCTGTTCGCGCCGATGCTGCCGGCGGACCAGCTCGACAGCTACATCGCCGGCCTGATCCTGCTGGCCGCCGCGCCGTGCACGGCGATGGTGTTCGTCTGGAGCCGGCTGACCGGCGGCGATCCGCTGTTCACGCTGTCGCAGGTCGCGCTGAACGACAGCATCATGGTGATCGCATTCGCGCCGCTGGTCGGGCTGCTGCTGGGGATGTCCGCGATTACCGTGCCGTGGGCGACGCTGCTCACGTCGGTCGTGCTCTACATCGTGATCCCGGTGATCCTCGCGCAGATCTGGCGCAAGGTGCTGCTCGCGAAGGGGCAGGCGGCGTTCGATGCCGCCATGGCGAAGATCGGCCCGTGGTCGATCGCCGCGCTGCTCGCGACGCTCGTCCTGCTGTTCGCGTTCCAGGGAGAGGCGATCCTGAAGCAACCGCTCGTCATCGCATTGCTGGCGGTGCCGATCCTGATCCAGGTGTTCTTCAATTCGGCGCTCGCGTACTGGCTCAATCGCGCGGTGGGCGAGCAGCACAACATCGCGTGCCCGTCCGCGCTGATCGGCGCATCCAACTTCTTCGAGCTGGCCGTCGCGGCCGCGATCAGCCTGTTCGGTTTTCATTCCGGCGCGGCGCTGGCCACCGTCGTCGGCGTGCTGATCGAAGTGCCGGTGATGCTGCTGGTGGTGCGCATCGTCAACCGGTCGAAGGGCTGGTACGAGTGCGCTTGAACAAACCCGGGAATCCCTTCATGACCGACCGACTGACCGACCTGCCGCAACTCGATCCCGAACGCTTTCGCGTGCCGGATGCCGCCGAGCTGCGGCCGGCCTCGCCGTCGACGCATCCGCCCCGTTTCCTGCTGCTGTACGGGTCGCTGCGCGAGCGTTCGTTCAGCCGCCTGCTGGTCGAGGAAGCCGAGCGCCTGCTCACCGCGATGGGCGCCGAGGTGCGCGTGTTCAATCCGAGCGGCCTGCCGCTGCCCGACGACGCGCCGGAGAGCCATCCGAAGGTCGTCGAGCTGCGCGAACGGGTGCTGTGGTCGGAAGGGATGGTGTGGTGCTCGCCGGAACGACACGGCGCGATGACCGGCATCATGAAATCGCAGATCGACTGGATTCCGCTGTCGGTCGGCGCGGTGCGGCCGACGCAGGGCAAGACGCTCGCGGTGATGCAGGTGAGCGGCGGCTCGCAGTCGTTCAACGCGGTGAACCAGATGCGCGTGCTGGGCCGCTGGATGCGCATGCTGACGATCCCGAACCAGTCGTCGGTGGCCAAGGCGTTCATGGAGTTCGACGAAGCCGGGCGGATGAAGCCGTCGGCGTATTACGACCGCGTCGTCGACGTGATGGAGGAACTGGTCAAGTTCACGCTGCTGACGCGCGACATCGGGCCGTATCTGGTCGACCGGTACAGCGAGCGGAAGGAAAGCGCGGAGGCGTTGTCGAAGCGGGTGAATCAGCGGGGGATTTGAATCGTCCGGGTGACGCCAATCCAGTGGGGAGGTGATGTCGTGCTGCTGCGTTCTGCCGTGTTGTCCGATCTGTCTTCGATCGAGGCCTTGCTTCGTGCTTCGAGTTTGCCCACTGCGGGCGTCGCGGAGCACCTGGAACACTTCGTCGTGCTCGTTGATGCGGCGCATGTGATCGCGTGCGGCGGTATCGAATATCACGGTGACTTTGCGTTGATCCGGTCGATTGCCGTCGCTTCGCCGTGTCAAGGAACGGGAATCGGCGGCGCGATTGTTGCGCGGCTGCTTGCGGAATGCCGCACGCGCGCCGTCCGGTCGATCGGGCTGCTGACGACGACGGCGGAGGACTATTTCGCCAGCTTCGGCTTCGTGCCCGTCGCCCGCAAGGAGGTACCGGGGCCGCTGCTGGCATCCGGCCAGTTTCGAGGTGTGTGCCCGGACTCGGCCACGGCGATGTTGCTGGTGTGCTGAGTGATTTGGTCGTCCTGACGGCCGGGCGCATCACGCGCGTGCTGATTTGCACAAAATCGATCATGGCTCGCCCGGCTTGACGCTGGCTGCCACCAACACCGCCACCGGCAACACAGCCAGACAGCGATCGAGCCGCAGCGTGCCGTCTGCCGCATCGACTTCGCTTCCGTCATTCAGCCAATCTGTCCATCGCGCGCCAGCCCCATGCGGCAGCACCACGGCCGTATCGCCCCATTCCCGCGGTGCCACGCGCGGCAACCCCGGCGCCTCCCCGAGCAACCGGCACGCGAGCCGCGTCGCGACGACCACGACCGTCGCCGCTTCATCGCACCGCGCGAACGCCACCGCATGCCGCCCGAGCGGGCCGCGCACACGCAGCGGCACATACGCGCCATCCGCGAACGTCGCCGGCCAGCGCGCGCGCAACGCCAGCATCCGCTCGACCAGCGCGCGCTTCACCCGCGCATCCGGCCAGTCCCGCAGATACGCGGCAACCGGCTCGTCGACCCGCTCGGCCGCGAGCGCGGCGAACGGCACGTCGCGCCGGTTGTCCGGATCGACGAGCGAGTGATCCCATGACTCGGTACCTTGATACAGATCCGGCACGCCCGGCGACGCCATCCGCAATGCCGCCTGCGCAAGACTGTTGACGATGCCGGCCGGCGCGATCCGCGCGACGAACGCATGCAGCCGGTGCACGAAATCGCCCGCGCCGCGCGGTGTCAGGATCGCGCGGACGAACTGCTCGCAGTCGCGCTCATAGTCCGCATCGGGCGCGAGCCAGTCCGTCTGCCGTTTCGCTTCGCGCAGCGCCTTCGTCTGCCAGCGCATCACGCGTTCCGCGAGCGCCGCGAGCCCGGCCGCGTCGTCGGGGGCGAGCGCCGGCGGCCAGCAGCCGACGAGCGTCTGGTACAGCATCGCTTCCGCGGCCGGCCCCGGCGCCCAGCCGAGATCGCGATGCGCGCCGCCGCGTGCCGGCAGGTTCAGCGCGGACCAGTCGAGCGATACCGCGCGCCACGCATCGGGCACTTCGCTGAGCACCGCGAGCCGCGCCCGCGCATCCTCGCCGCGCTTGTGATCGTGGGTCGCGGTCGCGACGAGCGTATGCGGGACGAGGCGCGCGCGACGCCGGTTGCGCGCATGGAACGCGCCGCGCGACAGGCTGAAATCGCCCGCATCCGCGCCGACTTCGTTGCGCGACAGCAGCCGGCCGTAGCGGTAGTTGGCGGTGTCCTCGACGCCCTTCGCGGCGAGCGGCGCGGTGAGCTGCGCGAACGCGACGCGCGCGGCAACGAGCGCGGCGGCATCCGTGCGCGGCACGCGCGTGCCCGGCAGCCCGAGCCAGGCGGCGACCCGATCGAGCGCGTAGCGATCGGACGGATCGATGTCGGCGCATGCCGCGTCGTACGCGCGCGCGAGCACGCGACGATCGGCGCCGGTCGGCTCGTCGCCGAGCGCCGGATACATCCGGTAGACGGCCAAGTGCACGGCGAGTTCGCCCAGCACGCGATGGATCGCGATCCGGCTGAGGTCGCGCGTCGCGGGTGCCGCACGCGCGATCCGGTGCAACGCCCGCGCGACGCGTTCGTGCTCGCCCGCGAGCTGCCGCTTCAGCACGCGCCGCTTGCCCGCGACCGCCTCCTGCGCGAACGACCGCGCCGACCCCGACACGGCCGCCCAGTGGGCGGCGAGCGGGGCGGCGCCGGCCGGATCGTGCAGCAGCGCGGCGACGTCGTTCATGAAGTCGTAGCCGGTCGTGCCGTCGACGCGCCAGTCCTCGCGCAGCGTCTCGCCCGGCGCGAGGATCTTCTCGACGACGAGATACGGCGGCGTGTCGCGCTGCGCGGCGAGCCGCGCATGCAGGCGCCAGCAGTACGCGCGCGGATCGGCGAGGCCGTCGACGTGATCGACGCGCAGGCCGTCCACATAGCCGGCCGCATGCAGCGCCAGCGGCAGCGCGTGCACGGCGTCGAATACCGCTTCGTCCTCGACGCGCACAGCCGCGAGCGTCGCGATGTCGAAGAAGCGCCGCCAGTTCAGTTCGTCGGCGGCCGTGCGCCACCATGCGAGCCGGTAGTGCTGGCGTTCGAGCAGCCGGTGCAGGCACGCGCGCGATCTTGCGCGACGCGGATCGGCGCCGCGCAGGATCGCATCGAACGCATGCGGCCCGTGCGCGGCGGCATAGTCGCGCAGCGC
>Ga0154006_1000082_pt1 | contig 34912 bp, 26 predicted proteins | sample TSFL090MetaG_FD_104747 | JGI IMG/M metagenome (GOLD analysis project Ga0154006, IMG submission 104747) | Attine ant fungus gardens microbial communities from Florida, USA - TSFL090 MetaG | ecosystem: Host-associated > Fungi > Mycelium > Unclassified | place: USA: Florida, Wakulla State Forest...
CGAGATCGTGCTCAACATCAGCTTCGAGGCGACGAGCCAGTTGCAGATGGGCAACGAGTGGATCGAGTTCACCGCCCGGTTCTCCGGGAAGGCGCACAAGATCGAGATTCCGGTGGCCAACGTGCTTGCGATTTATGCACGGGAAAACGGTCAGGGGATGGCGTTCCAGGTCGATGCGGTCGCGGGTGAGGGCGCGGATTCGGGTGCGTTCGAAGACGATGCCGAGCAGGCCGACGATGCGCAGCGCGACGAGTCGCCTGTCGTGCTGGCGCCGGTTGCCGACCATGGTGCGAATGAAGAACCGTCCGAAGGCGCCGACGAACCGCCGAAAACCGACGGAGATGGCTCGAAAGGCGGCAGCAGACCTCGCCTCAAGATCGTGAAATGAGGTAGAATCTCGCGCTTACGCCGGCTTAGCTCATCTGGTAGAGCAGTTGATTTGTAATCATCAGGTGGCGGGTTCGAGTCCTGCAGCCGGCACCAAATACCAATCCTAGGGAATCCTCGGAAATCCAGAAACCCGTGATAGCATAAGGCTTCACGGGTTTTTTTATTCCAGCGTTGTCCAGCGATGCCCGTCTGAATCCGGGGGCATGTGGGGGCACCTCCGGGGGAATCTTCGCAGTCTGGCAAATGCCCCCGGGAAAAGTGCCCCCTAGGGCTGTAAGGTAGATGCCTTATGCCGTTGACCGACGTCGCGATTCGTAAAGCCGCTCCGCGCGAAAAGCCGTACCGCCTTGCTGATAGCGGCGGTATGTACCTCGAGGTCTCGCCGGCCGGCGGGAAATACTGGCGACTCAAATACCGTTTCCTGGGCAAGGAGAAGCGGCTTGCGTTGGGTGTCTACCCGGACGTGTCGTTAGCTGCTGCCCGGGAAAAGCGTGATGACGCCCGAAAGAAGCTTGCCGCCGGTGTTGATCCCAGTGAAGCGAAGAAGGCTGATAAGCGTGCGGCACGCCTCGCCGCAACCAATTCCTTCGAGGCTGTTGCCCTTGGATGGATGGATGAACTCAAGCCGTACGTTACGGCTGGGTCGATGGCGAAGACCAAGGCTCGCTTCGAGAAGGATGTTTTTCCGTGGATAGGCAAGCGGCCGGTAGCGGAAATCGATGCGCCCGAAATCTTGACGGTTCTCAAGCGGATCGACAGTCGCGGCGCTCGCTTCACAGCCCACAAGGTTCGCGGCGAGATCAGTCGGGCATTCCGCTACGGAATCAAGGAAGGTTATTGTAAGTTTGATCCTGCTCGTGATCTGGTCAATGCCATTCCACCGGCGCAGACGACGCATTTTGCTTCGATCACGGAGCCGGCGAAGGTCGGCGCCATGCTTCGGGCGTTCGACGGATTTTCCGGCACGTTTCCTGTGCTCTGCGCACTCAAGCTCGCGCCCATGCTGTTCACTCGACCCGGCGAGCTGCGCAAGGCCGAGTGGGCTCAGTTCGATCTCGACAAGGGCGAGTGGCGATACCTTGTCACGAAGACATCGACAGAGCATCTGGTTCCGCTCGCGACTCAAGCGGTTCGGATTTTGCGGGAGCTTCACGCCTTGACGGGCCGCGGTCGCTATGTTTTTCCGGGGGCGCGTTCGACCCAGCGCCCGATGAGCGATGCCGCGATCAATGCTGCCCTCCGTCGCCTTGGCTACGATACGAGAACCGAAATTACCGGCCATGGCTTTCGGGCAATGGCGCGGACGATCCTGCACGAGGAACTGGAGCAGAAGCCCGAAGTCATCGAGCATCAGCTTGCTCATGCCGTGCCCGACACGCTCGGCAAGGCTTATAACCGCACGAAGTTCATTAAGGAACGTAAGGCGATGATGCAGAAGTGGGCGGATTTCTTGGAGCGGTTGAAAGCCGATTTGGATGTTGAGTTGCGCTGATTCTCTGATGGAAAAAATGAAAAATAAAATCCAGAATTACCTCGGGGCAGCAGAGAGTGCGTTTAAAACGATCGGGCGTATACTGCGTGACAAGCGGTTTGTGTCGTTCGAATTGTCAATAAAATTGTGGAGAGAATCCGGGAAGCCGAAGGAATTTTCCATAGAAGGCACGCGATCTACGGATGGTGGCTTGGCCTTACACCTTCCTCAAGATCCGAATTTGAGGGTGCCGAAATCCCCCGCCGTTTTGAACCAGCGATTTTCCAAAATTGAACAGTCTGTACGCAACTACCTTGTGGAAAATGCACTAGACGGGCGCTGGGGTGAACTGGAAAAGTCGATCAAGGAACAGCTGCAATCGGGGCTGTCTGTAGACGACTTCTTGTGCAGGACAGGGCTGCCGATTCAAGGCTCTTCAGGGTCTGGTTACGACGCACCGTTCGCAGCTCCAATCGTAGCGACTGCATACGCGATAGCGGGCGTTATGGCGCTGGCAGATGGTGACCTGAGTCGTGCATCGTATTGCTCTGGCGTCGGCCTATACTGGTCCAGTCCAAAGATGCTGATTCCGAATCCTAGCGAGCGTTACAAGGCGCGCGCCAGTGCCGGAGGGAAAGAAACGGCTCTTCGCTACGAACCTGTCAAAGACAAGGTTGCTGAATTGCTAATGACAATGGCTCCTAGCGAAGGATGGAAATCTTTGCCGCAAGCGATTGGACAAGTCGCCAATAAATTGACCATGTACCATTCTCCGCTAGTTGAAGAATCCGGGCTAACCACTGGCGGTCTTGACGATACTATCCGTCGATGGATTCGGAAAGATCCCGCACGTTTCCCATGTCGCATCAAGCCCCGAACCTGATACATCCGCTAATGTCCGAATGGCCGCTGCTGTTGGGCAGTGCCGTGCGCGGGGGACCGGACTTGATCTTCTTCGGAATCTTGCCCATGTCGAACGTGTGCATGTGCTCGACGCTGCGGCTTATCAAATATTGATCGGCTTTCGCGAGATACGCGAGATTCGTGCGCAGTGCGTCACGCTTCTCGCGCTCGTTCCAGTTGATCTGGCCCACACCAACGCCATGCTTCTTCGCATACCGGCGTTTTAGCCACGCCTGATTGCTGCTCCAAGCTTCGCCCTTGTTTTCAGTCACGACATTGGACCAATATTCACCGATCTGCTTCGCAATGAACTCGTCGTGGTTATGCGTCCTTGCATCGTAGAAAAGGATCACATGCAGATGCAGGCCGGATTCCTCGCCCTGCTCAATGGCCCAGACGTAGTTCGCGATACCTTTCATCAGCTCATTGTATCGACGTGCAACGAAGAAGCGCTTGCGATACTGCTGGAACTTCTCAGGCGTAACCCATCGACGAAAAGCAGGTTTGATACGCAACGTCAGTGACAGCACCAGCCAGCGGGATCTTCCCGTCGGCTCAGAAAACATGTCCTCTTCCATTTTAAGAACACTGCGCTCTCTGCGCGTTGCGTTGACTAGACGAAGCCGCTCACGTTCGGTGAATTCCCGAGACTGAACGCGTGCACGGATCTTCCCGATCAGGACGTTGAATATCTCGAAGTGGGCCATCCCCGTGCGAACATGGACATGTTCAGGTTCTTCGAAATTGAAATGCCTTTCGCCAAACTGGTCAAGCAGCCCTATCTCTTTGCAGGTATCGTAGAATGCTTCGACACGCGCAGAGTATCGGTAAATGCTTGAATATCGTCCAATGCAGTCATTCATGGAGCTGTAGAAGTTCTTGCCAAGGAAAAGCTCGCGTAACTGCATCAAACCACTGTACTTCGCTCGTTCCTCAATGAATCCACCAGTCCATCGATTTTCGATAGATTTCACAAATTTCTCAATCTTAAAAAGATGCCCTGACGCATAGTCATTGTGAATGATGGTTCTGATTTTCCCATCGTCATCGGTTTGTTCAAGGTTGATTCGTTCATCGATCTGAGCAAGTATGCCGGGTGCATCAAGGTCTTCAGTGATTTCTGTCATGGTTGCAACGTGATGTGTTCTTCCCCGTGTCGGTGAAGGTGATTGATTGTCCAGATTCTTCGATGGATGAACTGCCTGCAAGCGATGCTGATCTATCGTCGAATCGAGACATGCTGGCGTCGATAGATTGACCGTATCTTTGTATGGAATTATTGGTTTGTATAACTAGATAGTTTATCTTTTACATTTTGTATTCCAGATGAAGCACAAATCGGATTATTTTGTTTTTCTCGAAAGAGCGAGGCATTAGAACAGCCATGCCGGGGAAAAGCGGCGCTTTCATTCCGCTCCTCATATGCATAGTTCTGCACGTGATAAAAAATACCCCGACCAGAATTGGCCGGGGTCGAGTGGCGAAAATGAACGATCGATGCTACACATGCTACCTGTAGCGTTGTAGCATCAATGATTATCCGGTTTCAGCATGTCCTTGCGGTGCCTGCCGAAGTAACTCTCCATCAACTGAACCGAAACCACCTTTTCGCCCGGGGCAAAGTTCAGGCGCACAATACCCTCGTGGGCGAGGACATAAAGCGCATCGACGACATAGTCACGCTTCGAGCGGATTTCTGCGTTCCCAACGTACTGTTGAATCTGGCGAACCGTGACGATCCAGCCCGTCCAGGGTGTTCCGCGTACCTCGTACTTTTTGAACTCTCGCCGCAAATATTCGAGTACGGCACGTGCATACTTTTCTTCGTGAGGCGTATTGATGTCACCAAACAACGCGGCATGCTGTTCAGTGAAAAAAATAATCAAACGGATTGCACTGAGCAAGATGTCCCGCTGGATCACGTTCCCTTCGCGTTGCTCGATGACGTGCAGGTTGGACGCAATGCGTAGGATATTCTCCGGCATGCGGTTCGCAAATTCAGGGATATTGCTGAGATAACCGCCTTCGGCCCTGTTCTCCTCGATCCATGCCAACGTCATGCGAAACTGCTCTTCCGCGCTATCGGCGAGGGTTAATGCCGTTCGCTTGATCTTCCCCGAACGCAACATTTTTGCGTAGCGCTCGAAAATTCGAGAAATATTCGCGTCGTGACGATCCCGTGCCTCACGGACAACCTTGACGCGACGAGGATTTTTTTGGGGTGGGATGGGCCTGCACATCGCGATGAGTGTTCGTGCGCCCATGCCAACATCGATAAAATCAGCGCCATGCTCCTTCACATAGGCTTTGAAGCGCTTTGTTTGCATCCCCCACGATACCGCCATCCGCGGCTCCGACTGGAACACAGACTCGGTTGTCATCCGTTCGCGCTGAATTGCTGCGCCATCCCAAAGCAGGCAGAACTGGGGCATCATTCTGCCGAGCTGCGGAAGAATTGTCGTCGCGTCCGGATTGATCCAGGAAGTGCAAGCCGATTGACTTTCGATGCTGCGCGCGAGAGCGGCGTAGCTCACATCGCGGTGCATGATGTTTGCTGCGTTCTTCGCGGTACTTTTTTCGGGTCTTGACAAATCGATGAATCGCTTTCTGGCTTTGAGCAGCTTCTCTGGGTCGTGAATGTTTTCCTGGATTTCCTTGATGGCATCCTTTATTTTCGCCTTCAGGACTATTTTGTCTGCTGTGGCTTCGTGTAGGTCTGGTGAACCTTCGCTTTCGAAAATCTGAAAGTCGCTGTGAGCCTGCGTCAGCTCATCGTTGACCCATGATTTCCTGCTTCCGGAACCCGAAACGTAAATTGCGGAAATCGACGTTGGGCAGTGGATCACATCGAAATATTCGACATCGAAAAGGCACTGGGTTGCAACGGAAGTGGTGGAGAGCATCACGGTCGTGATGAGTTCTGGAACGGCATTCGATGCCGCATGAATCTCATCGTGCAGCACTCGTGCGTTCTTCGGCAGGATCGTGCTGATGTCGTCTCTATTGAATTTGGCCAGTTTGGCCGGGAGTCCAAAGGTTCCTTCATCGTCAGCCTGTTCTGGCTGTACGTGCCGTGATCCGTTGTGTCTTGACTCCCAGCGATGTGATATTGAGTTGGTATCCATGTTTCCATCAATGTAAAAAAGAAGGCGCCGAAGCGCCCTCGATGATCAGTTTTGCATTACGTCAGTCGACGATAGCGCGGCGCTCGAACTTCGCTTTGCCGCTTTTGCCTCAAGTATTTTCTTGGCCCACAGGGCGAGAAATTCCTTTTCACCCTGAGTGAATCCCTTCGCCTTCAGCCAGACGTACAGATCTGCTTTTTTTCGAACCTTAGCTGAGACAGCGCGGCGCATTGTTTCGAATTCACATTCAAACAAGGTGCGGCTGATTTCAGCTTGCTCAATTTCAGCTTGTAGATCCTCGACAGATGTATCCCCACGTTCGGTTTGGTCGTTCAAATTTCCTCCATTCGCTTGCATTTATCTATCAATCGGTAATCATGTTTTTGCCTTCAAATTGATGATTTCCGCTTCAGGTAGCTGACCGCCGCTTCGCCAAGAATTCGAGTTCCGCTACCGATTTTGAACGGCTTGGGGAGATCGCTATCCGGTTTTTTCCATTCAGCGTACGCCCAGGATTTCGATTTGTTGATAATCGAGCAAAACTCTCTCACCGAGAGGACCGGTGGTATTTCGTTTAACGTCATAAGGCACCTATTTTGATGGCCGACTGCAGACACGCTATCGCGTGGTAGCGTCGCTGCGGCTCGCTGTTAAAGATCGATGAAGTAGCGCACCCGCGCTAACCCTGTCATGCCTGTACCGACTTGCACTGCATTAGTCGATATCGGGATCGTAGAGATGCGATGCCACAGATACTAGGCGTCTACTAAAAGTAAGAAATCGATGCGCGGAATCGGGCCGTCAGGCGTCTTGACGGTCACGGAGACGGGCTCCGGGGGAGCGGTGGCGCCGCCTGTTCGGACAGCGCGTGCGGGTTGGTTGATGCGGGGCGAAGTACGGATGCCCCGGCATCGGGGGACGTGGATGCAGTGGGAGGTAATTAGGGATGTTGTTGTCGGATAAACAACGCAGCAGACCGGTTGCCGTTAGCTAATTACGCTCAATTTCCGTTGTCTAGGCCGGGGCACTACGACTGAAGTTTGAAAAAAAGATGTCTTGGTTATCGGAGCCTTCTGCACCGGCACGATGCCGGCACAGAAGGTCATATGGGAAAAGGTTGCCATCTGGCCGTTACGGCTTGCTCAAGCGCTTGTCACCCTGACATGCCGAAAGCGGCTTGACCAATCAACCGAGGATTTACACGGCTCGACGGCATATCGTTTTCGATCGACTCGCAGCGGTTGACTGCTGCCCCGTCGGCAGCTGGTGTCTTGCCTTGCGGGCCGGCTGTTACCGCATGGCTCTAGTGGTGCGTGAGCATCGCGGTTTTTCCTGCAGATGCAGTCTGCGCCAACTTGAATCTGGCTCTAAGTATTGGGTGCGGCAGACTGTTTCTTGCATTGATTACGCCATTCGATGATCAGATCGTCGTTATCGATGGACGTATTGTTTTTTTCCTTATAAGCACCGCGCAGATCTTGGACGCAACGTCCGATCACCGGGTCATTCAACGCTTCGTTAGCTTCCGTGGACTTTTCTTGCTTTTCCGCTTCGGCCTTCGCAGCAGCGACGTCGACGCCGTTTTCGTAGATCTTCTCGTCGAGTAGAGCGCCGTTGGCGTTCCAGTGTCGTACTACGCCATCCAGCTTGCCGTTCACGTAATGCGCTTCGCCCGTCATCTGGCCAGATTGAGGATCGAACGCCTTTTCGTCGCCATTGAGCTGACCATCGGCGTAGCTGACCTGGTAGACAAGTTGCTTTCCGTCCGGGGCGTAACGATCGAATTCTCCTGTGTATTTTCCGCTCGAGAGCGTGGCATGGAGAACGCGGTTGCCCGTCGTTTCGTCAAAGCCCTCCTCTTCGCCATCAAGCACGCCAGCATCCCACGTTGCCGTGTGAACGAGTTTTCCGGTGGCCGGGCTGTAGATTTTCATCTTGCCGTCCGGCATGCCATGTTTGAACGAAAGTTCGACGAACGTGTTGTTGCCGGTCTGATCGTGTGCGGTGAACGGTCCGTCCAATACGCCGTCCGTGAAATTTGCCTCGATGCGGGTCGTGTCCGATTGCGCTGTCTTGCAGACCACCTGGCCACTTAGCAAGCCGTCGTTCGCTTGCGCGTCGCACATCGACGACATGCCCATGTCGCCGAGCGTCGTGCCGGGGCGCGCAGCGTTCACGGTGTTTAGCAGTTTCCCGTACCCCTGCTGCGGGCCGAAAATGGTTCCCGCCGGTACATTGGTGACTTTCCCCGAAAATGGTGTATTCGAATCGCCCGCATATACCTTGCCGTTGTTGATCTGGGCGTTGCGGAAGTCGAGTGTCTTGTGCCCGCATGCCGCAAGCGTGAACGTGAGGCAGCCGGCAATACCGGCGGCAAAGTATCGAGATCTGGATTGCTTCATGTGGTGGTTGGATAACGGATTTGCCTGAGCGGCTGAAATCGATGGGTATAAGGAACGGGTCAGGCAGGCCCGACCACCCGTCGGTGATGGCCGGGCCATTCGAGGGGCGATCAGCCCTGTCGCTGGCGATGGTTACTGATACCGCCAGGTATTGATGTAGTAGTCGCCGCCGACCTGCTCCAGCAGCGAGACGAGCCGGGAAACGTCACCCGACAGAGGGCTCCCGGTAGGATTCTTCAGCGTGACGGTGCTGCTATAGCCGGTGCCGCTCCGGGTAACGGTCGGCGACAGATAGCTCGCGTAACCGAGAACCGCTGTCGTGTCAGGAGCCTGCGTCGATTCTCCCGTGATGATTGACGTCGGCGTGAGCGGATTGAGCGCCGGCTCCGTCCAGTCCAGCGACAGACTCGTGACGCCAGCCCCCGCAGCTGAGCCGCCCGGCGTCAGAAAGCTGCTGATGACGTCGCTGCCCAGCGTCTGCCACGCGACTTGCTGGCCCGTCTGCGGCGCCTGAATCGGTGCGACATTGATCACGGTTTGCGGCGTGCCGATCTGGCTGCCGTCAACGGCATACAAGGTCACGGTGTAGGCGCCGAACTGCGGGATCGTGCTGGTATCGGCCGACTGCGACGCATAGTCCGACGTGCTCGGTACGTTCACGCTGCTCGTGCCGGACAGCGGCGACCAGGCCCATTTGTATTCCGAGCTCGTGCCGTCGGACATCGTGCAGGGCGCAGGCGTCGAGCCGCCGGGGCAGGTAAACGGTGCGGTGGATGCGACCGACGGGAACGTGAGCAGCGGCGCGCTGCCATTCGACGCGGTGCGAGCGCTACCGTCCAGATACAGGCCTACGCCACTAGGTGGCAGGCCCGGCCCCGTGACCACCGCGGAACCCACCTGGGCGATTGCATCGCCGGCCGCCGCCAGGGAGATCGCACCGTCCGCGGTCACGAGACTTGCCGGGACATTCAGCAAGCTCGGAATCTGGATTCGCAGCCCGGACTCGTAGCGGCTATTGGCTGCGTTCGCCTGGTCGACATACTGTAGGCGTCCCACGAACGAAGCGATATAAAGGTCGAACTGATCCTGATTGCCGACGATGTCCCAGCTACCGTTCGGCAACTGCTGCACGATGTCGCTTGCGAAATCCGGCTTGCCGTTCGGATCGGTCATCAGGAAGTACACGAGCGCTGCCGGGTTGCTGACACCGGGTAGCGTGCCGGCAGGCAGGAACGTCAGAGTCTTCACGCCAGTTAGCGCGGTGCCCTTCGTAAACAGCGAATGACGTTTTGCGAAGCCGGCGATACCGCTGCCGGCGCCGTCATTGAGGTAACTGGCGTCGATCGCGGCAGCGCAGGCCGCGTCGCTCGTAGCGGTGGCTCCGCCCTGGACGTCGGACACGCACTGGCCCAGCGTCGAGACTAGCGAAGACAGATAATTCGCAGGCTGCGCCGGAGCCGCCAGCGTCGTCGATGCCGCCGTTGCGCTATTCAGGTCGATAGGGGAATTCGGAGCCGCCAGGCTCGTGATCTGGAGTCCCGCGCCCCTGACGGACGGGCTGACCGTAATCGAATCGATGACAGCATCGAGGCCCGTTTGGTTTGGCGTGAAGGCCGTGCCGACCGGATCGAAGGACGCGGCCGACAGGCCATTTGCGGACAGGATCGGCGCGATGAGCTTGCCCAGCGTTGTTTCCGCGTTGCCGAGCGACGTGGTTGTGACGGACGACAAGCCGCCCGACTGCGCGAGCGTGCCCGGATCGCCCGATTGCGTCAGCAGGGCCGAGACCGCCGAGGTCAACGGCGTGACGTTGGCGATCAACGGCGCGCCGTCGGGCGTATTGGCGTTCGCCACGACCGAGTAGAGCAGCGTCGAGGCGCCGGACGGGTCCGCTGCCTCGAGCAGGAACGGCGCGGTGAGGCCCTGGACCGAGACACTGTAGCTGCCGTTACCGGTCGAGGTGCCCGTTGCCGTCTTGCCATTGACATCGATAACGGTCACCGTGGCGCCAGCCAGCGCCGTACCGACCGCGACCGTCCCGCTGATCGATGTCGCGGCCTGCTGGCTGCCTTGCGGCGTGCTATTGCCACCTCCGCCGCCACAGGCAGCCAGTACGGCGCTGATCGACGCACACAGCGCCAGTCGAGTGATTCCCAAAGTTGTTCGACTCACCATCTTGTTTGGTCCCATAGGTTGGTTTTTCCACTGCTGGCGATACAGGTGAGATCCAGGGGCAGCGGCTGTTGACGAAGTGTTTACTCGACAACCAAGAGCATGGTCTGCCCCGGATCACAGGCTTCCAAACTGTTATATCGGCAGCATCGAGAGAAAATGAAGTGTAAACACTGCGTTAATTGTCGTGTTTACAACGTCGAGAATCAATCGACAGCCGGGCATTCTGCCTGGCATGGCTACCCGTCGTCCTTCACCTTCACCCGCCGCGCCGGCCCCGATCTCCGTTGCCCTCGGCAAACGCATCAAGCAATGCCGGCACGAGGCCGACAAGTCGCAGGAGACGCTCGCCTTCGAGGCGCATGTGGACCGGACGTATATCTCCGCGATCGAGCGCGGCATCGCCAATCCGTCGGTCGAAACGCTGGCCAACATCTGCCATGTGCTGGGCGTGACGCTCGCCGAGCTGTTCGCGCCACTGGATGGGGTGTCGCTCGCGCCGACCGGCACGCGACGGGCCAACGCGGCGGCGCCGCCCGAGATCAGGCGCAGCCGGCTCCGCTAGCGCCGTCTTCCAGCCGGCGGATCGACACGGCACCGTACACGTCAGCCCGAACGGTCGCTTCGGCCGTGATGTACGTGGCATGTGGCTTTCCGGACTCCAGCCGTGCATTGCACGTGGCCAGTACCGGCGTAGCGCCGGCCGGATCGAGCAGCAGGAGCGCCTTCGGGATGGTGTCCCGTTCCTCCAGCCCGACAGCCAGTGCGGCATGCCGCTCACCGGTTCGACGATTGACGATCCAGACGATCACCGGCCATCCGGCAGCCAGTTCCCGGGCGCAAAAGCGCAGGATTTCATCGGCGGACCCTTCGGCCTCGACAGGCTGCACACCGGCATTGAGTTCCCAGACGAAGCTGGCCAGTTCCGAAGGCGTCAGCCCATTCAGGTAATGCGGGCATGCCCGATCCCAGAAATGTGCAACGGGACCGCTCGCATAGTCGCGCACGTCGACCGGATCGGACAGCTCGCCGAGCATGGCGAGCGCCATTGCCGCGCAATGCAGGGCGCTGCCGCTGTCCCACATGCCCTGCCGGCTGAAGAGCAATTGACGACGCCCGGCACACGTAAGGTTCCGCCCTGGATACAGCGCTGGGTGAAGCTTCTGGACCAGGGTGGACATCAATAGCCCTCCGGCAGCAGGATCGTCGTGACCGAGCGATCGGCCTCGGTGATGATCCAGACCTTGCCGCCGCCCGGTATCACATAGCTCGACAGCAGACGTCTATGGATCAGCAGGGCCAGCTCGTTGCTGGCGACGTCGGCGATAGCCAGCTCCCCCCACTCCCCGCGAACATGCCTTCCCAGCAGGGCGGTCGGCGAAATCCCGGCCTGTTCCAGCATGGACTGGGCGGCCGGGGTAACGACAGGGTGGCCCATCCGGAAACGCGGATGGTTGCTCATGCGCACCTCCTGACCGGATAGCTGATCGTGGGCCATCGCGGGTAACAGGCATGAAAAGTCGCGGGCGGGCACTGCGGTGCTTTGCGGGATAGCAGCTGCCCGATCAGCCCGATGGTTGTGTTCGAGCGATCCCATTCGGTAGCCACGATGACGCGCGCGCCGTCCGGCAGCGGGTAGATCGACAGCAGGCGCAGGCCGGCCGCGATCGACAGGTCGTTCTGCGCACGGTCGTCGTCGGACACGATGCCCCAGTCGCCGGCGATATGCCGCAGCATGACGCTGATGACCGGAACCTGGTTGGCGCGTAGCTTTTCCAGGGCTTCGGGCGTGACCAGCAGCCGGCCCGGATGAAACAACGGTTTGAGACGGGGGGTGTTTTTCATGGATGACTCCAGAAACAGGACGAGCACGAGCCCCGGAAGAACCGGATGCGTGATCGCAGAATGTGAAGGAAGGGAGACCGGGCGCAGGACGCGCCCGGTTTATGCCGTCGGCTCAATGACCAGCTTGCGCAGCGCGGCGGCTTTCGCCTGCGAGCAGCCAAGGCGCTTGCGAATACTCGCGACGGTCGGACGCACGAGGCCGGCTTCGATGTCTCGTCGCAGCCTTGTGACTTCGGTTTCGGGTTCGGTCGTGACAGGGGCAGGCGGCGCGTCAGCCGTAGTCACATCGGGCACGTCGTTCGTGCCTGCGGGTACGGGTTCGCGACGATCCGTGACTGGCGATGTGGCTTGCGGCACCAGCGCGATCCACCACAGCAGGCAGGCCATGCCTTCGAGAACCGCCGCAAACACGAGACTCGTGAGCAGTTCGAGCCGCGCATCCGTGACACCGCGTAGCGTGGCCAGCCGCGCCGTGACCGGATCGTCACGGGCGGCGTCACGATGCGACGCGTTACTGTCTTCGATGGCCTGATACCGCCGCACGTCGACCGCTTCGGCATCAAGTGCATCGAGCCGGGCCGCCAGCGAGGTTCGCCGCACCCGCAGCGTCGGACAGTCACGGATACAGTGCCGCGCATCAGCGACGGCCAGATCGGCCGAAACCGATGCGCGCTCCGCCATGACGGCCGTCAGCGCGCGGTGGGCCGGCACGCTGGCGACTGACACGGCCGAAACCCGGACCTCGCCCGCATGCGACTGCGCCAGCAGGAAGAACGTCGCGTGTCCCCATGATGCGGCCGCCATGCAGCCGAGCCACAGCAGCGCACCGATACCGCGCACTGAGAGTGGCGCAGAGCGGCATAGCGCGGGCAGCAGGTGAGCGCCGCCGACCAGCACGACGCTCGCCGCGACCCACACCAGCCGCTCCGAAAGCCATCCGCCACGCTGCCAGCCGGCCAGCACCGACATGCAGATGGCGGTGCCGGTTGCCGGAATGGCCAGAGCGAGTGTCGGACGACGGATCATGCGGCCTTCCCGCCGAGTAATGCGGCGCGCCGATCGAGCCGGTCTTTCAGGCTGGATGCTGCGGGCGCTCTGCCAGCATCGGCCTGGGCGTTACCGTCGCCGTGACTATGATCGTCGCCGGACTGCGCCGGATAGAACTCGTCCGCGACGGCGGCGCCGTCCTCGATACTGTCCTCGAACGCGCCGTTACTGAAGCCGGCCCGCGCAGCGGCGTCGAGCGCAGCCTGATTGAATCCGGCCGCGCGACGTCGCGCATTAAGCTCGCGCGCTTCGCTGATGGCGGCTTCGAGTGAGCTGCCAGCGCGCATGCCGAGATCCACGTAATAGATGGCCGAACGATAACTTTGTGTTGTGGACTTGCCCCTGAGAATCAAACGGAGCGGCAGACAGGCCAGCAGGTTGCCCGAAACGGCCGCGAAATAATGCAGCCGTGCAGCGAGCGTGCGGATCGAATTGTACGACGTGGTGCGAAAGATGAACGAGCCCATCTCATCCCCGTCTTGGTCGCCGATCAGCGCATTCAGCCGGCCGTAGGGTTTGCAGGCGCCGCCCTGACCAAACATGCAGCCATCCGGCGATGGGCACGGCAGTTCCTCGATACCGGCGTCCGTGGCGCGCCGGCAGGTTTCGCCGTTACCGACGCAGACAGGCCGTCCGGTCTGGCGGTCGAAACATGAATACTCGGCGCGCAGGTTCAGGTCGGGATCGTTGAACAGGAACCGCACGGGGATCGCCCGCAGTTTGCCGGTGGTGGCTTTACGCAGTTCCTCGTTGAGCGGATGCAACATCCATCCGTCGCGGTTCTGGATCTGGGTCGTGATAGTAAATTGGTCATCTTTTTCCGGCAGGCGTTTGCCGTTTTTCTCAACGACGCGACCGATGGAAATCCGCCCGATGACGGGCGGAGTGATGCTCAGGCCTTTCAGCATGAACTTCTCCTGTATACGTAAACAGAGGGGAATGAAGCGGGAGAGGGAGACGCGGGATCGGAAGGAATTCAGGTATTCACGAGAAACCGGCGCGAACCCGGTTTCGTGATGGCGTACTGCGCGACAAGCTCGGGGTGATCAGCCAGTAGCCGTTGCAGATCGATGCCGGCGCCGTCCCGGCTGCGTTTGAACGAGACCGAACCCGTCTCGAACTCAGCCCGGTCGGCTTCGCCCATCGCCTGCTGGATAATCTGCTTCAGTTTCGATTCGATGACCTGGCGGCTTTCGATATCGGCGCGCACGGCGACCAGATCGGCGAACGTGGACGAGAGCGACCTGTCGCCCGTGAAATCGACCGTGCCGCCTGCGCCCGGATACAGGCAGCGCAACGCGCGATCGGCCGATTCCGATCCGTCAGCGGCTGGCGGCGTATCGGTCTCGACGTGCCGCCAGAACGCGGCTTCGAGTTCGATTAAGCGGGCAATGAGTCCGTCGTCGCGCACCACCCGATGCACTTCGAGCTTCTGGCCGCAGAGCAGTACAGCTACATCGGCCGTCTGCCTGCCCGTGACCGCGAGCTGGTGCTGCACCTGAAGCTGCGCGAACTCGGGCACACCGTCATGCCAGAGCCGCGCGCCGAATTCGCCCGCCGTCTTGCATTCGAGCAACTGCACGTCGCGGTTGCCGACGACCTCACGATCGATATTGGCGAGCATGAACGGTATCGTCGGATGCTGGAGTACGGCATTGACGCGCCTGACACGATTGCCGGTCTGTTTCGTATAGGATGCCGCGACGATGGGTTCGAGAAGCGTGCCCCAGTACACCGGCTCTGTCGTATCGTTCGCGTCCGGTTTCGGCAGGTTCGCATCGCGGCCGGTCTTGATGAGCCACAGTTCGAGCGGGCTCATGTACGGCGAAAGCCCCACAGCCGCGGCCGCATCGGAGCCGCCGATCCCGTTCTTGCTTACCGACAACCAGTCCTCGCGCGAGAGGGATTTAGTTTCGACTAGCCGTAGCGCAGGCCTAGGCCGGCCGCGCCCGGCCGATTCAGGCAAAGCCATTTGCAACCTCCAAAATGAAGAAGGCCCGGCGGGAAGATCCCGGCCGGGCCTTATGACGTCATGGACATGGGTTCAGGCAACCAGCTTCATCGCCTCGTCCCACGCGCGCTGCTTGATCGTGGCCCCCGCGCCGAACCAGGCGGCGTCGCGACGGTGATCCTCGCTGCGCGCCCGGCGCTGGTGATCGACAAATTCCGTGATGGAATTTACGAGCCCCCACGCCGTACCGGATGCCGAGGCGAGCGTCGCGCCCTTGCCGCGACCGGCATACAGCGACTGCACTGCCCTGATCGCGCTGTCGTTCGTGGCTGGCACCAGTCCGCTGGAACTTGCGGGATACGTAAGCACGCGGCGAAAGAACGCCTCAGCAGCCGTGTCGTTTACCTTGCGGTCGGCCAGCGCCTTCATGCGCACTATGAAACCGTCCCACGACGAAATCGCGATGCCGAGTTGGCGCTTGACGGCTTGGGCGTCGAACTGCGAGCGGTGCGGCACCTTCACCGCGCCGGCCGAATCGCCAAGGGCGATCTGGAGTGTGTTGTTGCACACGACGCGAACGGACGTGAACTGGGCGGTGGTCGCGAGCGTGCCGTCGCAGGCGGTTGCTAGCAGCAGGTAGCCGTTCACTTCGTCCTGTCCCTTGAGCGAGGCGGACTGGCCGGTACGAGCGAGCGCCCACAGCTTCCTGCCGTCCTTCAGCACGCCGGCCGTCTCCAGCTCGAAGCCGCCGACTTCGGTGAGGTCGCGATAGAACTCCAGGATTTCGCGCGGCTGCACGACCTGATAGCGAGACGACACGACGGACAGCGGAGCCTTCGTATCCGAGCGGTACAGCACGCGCTGTTCGGGAAAGGCGTGGATCGAGCCGAGGCCGGAGCCGGCTTGTCCGGCGACAAAGCGAACGGCGGCCGATTCGATCGTCCAGTCCATGCCGGCCTGTTTCTGCCAGGTCTCGATCGGTTGTTTCGGGGAAAGCTGATTGCCAAGACCGTGCCACGGGGTGTCGCCAGCATAGGCCATCGATTGAACCAGATGCATTTAAAACCTCCAGACAAGTGCATAAAGCCCGGCACACGGCCGGGCATTGGTGGAAACAAACGGGGAAGATCAGGGAAGGAGAAAAGCGGAAACCGGAAACCGGATCAGTCTGGCCCGGCCGAGAAGGTGCGTCCGCAGGCACGGCAGCGCCAGTTATCGAGCACTTTCCGGTCGATGGTTTCGCCCAGCGCTACGCCCGTCGCGCAGCCCGCCGCTGCGCCGGCCAGGCCCGCGATGATTGCGCCAGCAATGCTGCCGCACAGCACGCCGAAGGGGCCGCCGACCGTGCCGGCCGCCGCACCTATCTCTGCGCCGGACAGGGCTGCAGCGGCGGCGCTCGTGCCGCCGGCAGTCGCGCCGATCGCGCCGCCTATGCGTCGCGCAATGTGGCGTGCCTCCGTGCGGAGGGATTCGCAGCCCGGACAGGCGTAGATCACCTCGCCCTTATCCGGGCGGTAGCGGGGCAGTTCCTGGCCGAACGGACGGGACGACGTACGCGCGGGCTCGCGCTCGTGGAGAGGCAACTGTTCTGCCAGCCACTCGCCTTCGTCGTCCTCGTCGAGTGGCAGATGGGGTGGGCGGCGATCAAACATGACAGGCCGTTGCCTTTCGCCGAACGTGACTGGCGTAGCAACCGACGCACATCGTCCATAGTGCGCCGAGGGCGAAGCATGTCACGAAGGCGATCAGATATTCGAGGGGAGGAGTGGGAAGCATCACTAGAATCCTTGAAGCAGGTTCGCCGGAGCGGAATCGCAGGGGCGGAGCGGCAAGTTGCTGCCATGCTCTGAGCAGTGATATATGTTTCAGATTTCTTTGATTGTGACCTAGGGACGCATGCACGCCTCAACGTGCGTCCGATAACTAGCCCGGTCTGGAATTCGTTTGCGATAGTGCATACCGTATCAAAATGATAGCCATGGTATCCTTTCTCAAAATTAGCGCAAAACGTTCTTTGCGCATGGGCGTCGAGCCCAAATTGAGAGGGATCATGATCGAAGCCCCCGGGGTGTCGCAAGCGCAGCGCGAGCGACTGGCATTTCTAGAACTGCGCGCCTATTTCACCGGAGAGCTCCGACGAAGCGATATCGAGTCGCGGTTTGGCGTCAAACCCGCTGCTGCTTCGCGGGATCTGAGCTATTACCGGGAGATTGCCCCTGACAATCTCGCTTACGATGCCGTGACCCGCTGTTACCGGCCAACTGACCGATTCAAGCCGGTGTATGAATTTCGCTCAGAACGAGTGTTGGCTTGGCTGCTGAACGGCTTCGGCGATGGGCTCGAGCTGGGTCTAAGACAAGCCGCACCATGCGAAGGGCCAGGACAGCTTATACAACCAGACTTGGGGATTCTTGCGACTATCACGCGGTCTCTGTGCGCCAAGCGTCCTGTCCGAATTAACTACCTGTCCCTGGCGTCCGGCGCGAAGCGCCGCAATATCGTTCCGGTCGCATTAGCTGACAACGGGTTGCGCTGGCACGTTCGCTCGTTTGACCGCGAGCGCCAGCGGTTTTCCGATTTCGTGCTAACTCGCATCACTAGGGCGCAAGAGCTGGACGACACAGCGGATGAGCATGAGCTTCTGGGGGCCGACGAGCAATGGGCGCGGATCGTCGATATGGAGCTGGTGCCGCATCCATGCGCGCGGTGGCCCAAGGCGATTGAGGCCGACTACGCCATGAGCGACGGTGTGTTACGTATCAAGACGCGTGCGGCCCTTGCGGGTTACGTGCTGCGGCGTTGGTCCATCGATTCGAGCCCGGACCATCGCATGGACCCGGCATCTCACCATCTGTGGCTTCGTAATACTCCCACGCTCTACGGCGTTGAGAGTGCGGCTCTGGCGCCAGGCGCTGCTGCTGTGTCCGAAGCGAAAGGTGCTCTCGTATGAAAGACACGATCTTCATCAGCCACGCAACCCCTGAAGACAATGCCTTCACACGCTGGCTCGGCTCGAAGCTCGAACTTGCCGGCTATAAGGTTTGGCATGACTTGGCGCGCCTGAAAGGCGGCGATATCTTCTGGGAGAAGATTGAGAGCGCGATCCGGAACGACTCGTTCAGGTTCCTCGCGGTCGTGTCGACTGTCGCGGTAGGTAAGTCGGGCGTGAAGGACGAATGGGCCGTGGCTGCCACGATCGAAAAATCGCTACAGGGGTTTGTCATCCCGCTGCGCATCGATCACTTCGACTTCCAACTTTTCCCGATCACAATCCACCGAAAGAATGCCATCGACTTCGCCAATGGCTGGCACAAGGGCTTGGCGTCGCTGTTGGATACGTTGGAGGAAGTAAAGGTCCCCAAGGTCTCCACGCCCGATCCTGCCTTGGCGCGCCATTGGTTGGCCGAAATGAAGGAGGGGGCGATTCTTCGGACCGAGCATCCTGAGAAGCTCGACTCCACCTGGCTTCCCGTGCTATCGCTGCCCCCGTCGCTTGAGACGGCCCGTTTCTTGGGAAGCGAGCGCAAGATCAAGCTTACGCAGGAGAACGTGGTGCTGCCGTGGTTTGAGCACGAAGACCGGATTGTTGGCTTCGCCAAAGGGGCCGACCTCGTGACATTGATGGCCAAGTCCGCCATGCTCAAAACGGCTGGGGCCATCGACACGAAAACATTCATTGAGGAAGGTTCCGTCCTTGGCGACAAGCCGGTCTCTAAATGGGAAGCGCGCAAGCGTGTCGCCAATCTGGTCCGTCAGGCGTGGGAGCTGGCGATGGAGGCTAAGGGCTTGGGGATGCACCAGCAGTCCGGTGGACGTAAGGTTTTCTATGTCACACCTGAATTGACCAAGGGCGAGCGGACTGCCTTCGTTGATGTCGATGGGCGCACTCGTAAAAAGGCGTTGCATGGGCGAAGTGAGAAGCGCAAGGCTAATTGGTCTTATGCCGTTGGTATGGTTCCGGCGTTTGATGATCCTTGGCGAATCGAGCTCCGTTCGACCATCGTCTTCACCGACGACCAAGGCAAGCCTATGGAAGCTCCCGCGAAGGCTCATCGCCTACGCATGAGTTTTTGCCGGAGCTGGTGGAACGACCGCTGGCGCGGCTTTCTTCGGGCATTCCTTACTCTGGTGGCCGACGGCCAATCGGAAATCCGCCTTCCTGTCGGCTCCGATCGCCATATCGCAATTGGTGCGACACCGATCGTCTTCACCGCCCCTGCGGGCTTGTCTGATTTGACGCCCTCGATCGATATCGACGCGGTGGAGGAACCCGACGAGGACCTGGACGATCTCGACGAGGTCGAAGAAGATGAGGCCGCCCGATGAGTTTTGACCCCACCCTAATGGAACTCGCTGAGCCCGAGCTCTTGTTCGGCTATGGGCAGCGCATGGCGCATCCCAAGGACGGTCTGCTTTTGTATGGCCCGATGGACGGTGGCAAAGGCGCCGGGAAACTGCGTATTGGCGTTGTTTCTACCGCTGGCGGCCTAGCCCGCTATTCGAAGTGCGTGGACAAGATGTCCAAGCCGATCGCTCCGGCGCGACCGGACGACCCCAACCACACCTTGTTTCCGGGCTTCCAAGCCCTGTTTGGCGTGGAATGGCCGTCAAAGCCGGAGGTCTGGTTGGAAATCGACGAAGAGGAACTCGCTAAGGCAATCCGCATTTCAGATCGCCACCAAGCTATCCACAAGGCGGTTTCGCTGTATTCCGATGCGATCGCCGATCACTTGCGCGAGAGCAGTGAGTCGCCGGTCGATTTGTGGATGGCAGTAGTGCCAGAGGATGTCCACAAATACTGCCGTCCGCAGTCTATCGTCGAGAAATCCCAGCGCGAAAGCTCAGCCATTCTGATGAACAAGGCTGCGGCCACCCGCCTTCTTCGAGAACCCGGCCTCTTCGACGACGACAACAGATCGGCTGAGATCTACCTCTATGAGTTGGACTTCCACAACCAGCTCAAGGCCCGTCTGTTGGAACACAAGGCAGCCGTCCAGGTTGTCCGCGAAACGACCCTAACTCCCGACGAGTTCCGTAAGGAGAACGGGATGCCGCTGCGCGGGCTGCAAGACCCGGCGACGCTGGCGTGGAATTTAGCGACAACTTGCTACTTCAAAGCTGGTGGCAAGCCTTGGCAGCTTGGCGCGTCACGGCCAGGTGTGTGTTACGTCGGTATCGTGTTCAAGAAAGATTTGTCGTCGGCTGAGCCTGGCAACGCATGCTGTGGCGCACAGATGTTCCTCGATTCGGGCGACGGCGTGGTGTTCCGCGGAGCAGTCGGCCCTTGGATCACGTCGACCGACCATGAATTCCATCTCCCTAAGGAGAAGGCGAAAGCCCTCATGTCGCTGGTGGTGGAGGCCTATCGCAAGAGCCATGGCGGCGACGCGCCCAAGGAGCTATTCATCCACGGCAAGACTCGCTTCTCCGACGAGGAGTGGGCTGGCTTCAAGGAGACGGTGCCCGAAGAGACCAATGTCGTATGCGTGCGCATCCGCGAGGACTCCGGCATGAAGCTGTACCGGCACGGCACCATGAACGTCCCGCGCGGGCTTGGCTGGGTGAAGTCACCGTGGAAGGCATTCCTGTGGACCAAGGGATTCGTGCCGCGATTGCAGACCTACGCCGGGCGCGAGGTACCAAACCCCTTGTCGATCGAAGTCAGCAAGGGCGTGGCCGACATCAAGCAGGTCATGGCAGATGTCTTGGCGCTTACCAAGCTGAACTACAACGGATGCATCTATGGCGATGGGGTTCCGGTAACGCTACGCTTTGCTGAATCAGTCGGGGAAATACTCACGGCGGCACCTAGAAAGAGTGAATTGCCGCCATTGCCGTTCCGCTACTACATTTGATCGGATGGCGGAGCTGGCAAAAAGAAAATCGCAAACAGAGTTTTCCTGACGTACTACTTGGCCGTAAGAACGTGTCCTAGACAGTGATGGAATCAGGGGCGCTTGTACTCGAGAAAATTGAGGAAATCCGGGCCGATGGAGCTTATCGATAACATCAATCGCCTCTTCGGCGACGATCTAAAGCAGGCACTTGTGTCAGGGGCACGGCTGAAGGTAGCGGCATCCTGCTTTTCGATGTACGCCTACGAGGCGCTGAAGGCAGAGCTGGAGAAAATCGAAGAATTGAACTTCATTTTCACCGCGCCCGCCTTCGTCGCGGATGAGGTGACCGACAAGGTCCGCCGTGAGCGCCGGGAGTTCCACATTCCCAAGCTCGACCGCGAGCGTAGCCTCTACGGCAGCGAATTCGAGATTCAACTGCGCAACAAGCTCACGCAGCGAGCCATCGCAAAGGAGTGCGCTGACTGGCTGCAACGTAAGGCAAAGTTCCGCAGCAATCGCAGCAAGGCCCCGATGCAGCAGTTCGCCTGCGTGCAGTCGGCGGAGGCGAGCGTCGCCTACCTGCCTCTGCATGGCTTCACCGCCGTCGATTTGGGCTACCAGCAGGGCAATGCTGTTTCTAACCTAGTCAACAAGGTGGACGAGCCGGGCTTCGCGACCACCTACCTGAGCCTGTTCGATCAGATCTGGAACGACCCGGAGAAGCTCGAAGACGTCACCGCGCAAATCTGCGACCACATCGCGTCGGTGTATCAGGAGAACTCGCCGGAAAGCATCTATTTCCTGATGCTCTACAACATTTTCAACGAGTTTCTCGACGACGTTAGTGAAGACGTCCTGCCTAACGACCGCACGGGCTATCAGGACACGCTGATCTGGAACAAGCTCTTCAACTACCAGAAAGACGCGGCCACTGGCATCATCAACAAGCTAGAAACTTACAGCGGCTGCATCCTCGCCGACAGCGTCGGCCTCGGTAAGACATTCACCGCGCTCGCTGTCGTCAAGTATTACGAGCTGCGCAACCGTTCGGTGTTGGTGCTGTGCCCGAAGAAGCTGGCGGATAACTGGCTCAACTACAACCGCAACCTCAAGACCAATATCTTCGCCCGCGATCGCTTCAGCTATGACGTGCTCTGCCACACGGATTTGAGCCGCACGAGCGGCGAATCCTTCGGCACGCCGCTCAACCGTATCAACTGGGGTAACTACGATCTCGTCGTCATTGATGAATCGCACAACTTCCGCAACAACGACGCCTACAAGGACAAAGAAACTCGCTATCAGAAGCTGATGAATAAGGTCATCCGCGAAGGCGTGAAGACCAAAGTGCTGATGCTCTCCGCTACGCCGGTCAACAACCGCTTCACCGATCTGCGTAACCAGCTTGCACTAGCCTACGAAGGCGATTCGGAAAACCTCAGCAAGAAGCTGCGCACTAGCAAATCGGTGGAGGAGGTCTTCCGCAACGCGCAGAAGGCCTTCAATGCATGGTCGAAGCTGCCACCAGAAGAACGCACGCCGCGAGCGATTCTGGACGCGTTAGATTTTGACTTCTTCGAATTGCTCGACAGCGTGACCATCGCGCGTTCACGCAGGCACATCCAGACCTTTTACGACACCAAGGACATCGGACATTTTCCCGAGCGCCGCAAGCCGTTATCGTTCCATTGCGCCCTGACCACGCGGTCAGACGTGATGAACTTTAACGAGATTTTCGATCAGCTGACCAAACTCATGCTGGCGGTGTATGCACCAGCCAAATACATCCTCGCAAGCAAACGGCAGCAATACATCGACCGCTACAACGCGCAATCTGGCGACGACAAGGGCAACCTGAGTCTGGAAGGACGTGAAAGCGGCCTGCAACGCTTGATGACAGTGAACCTGCTCAAGCGACTGGAAAGCTCCGTTCAGTCATTTCGGCTTACGCTGCAATCCCTGCAAGCCAATCATCGGAACGCGCTGGAGAAGATTGCCGCCCACAAACAGACCGGCAGTGCCGCCAGTGTGGCGGACTTGACCGACGTATTGGAAGACATCGACACCGAGGAAGACGACCTGATCGATGAGCTCGATCAGGGCGGCGACATCGGCGGCAAGGCTAAGATCAATCTTGCCGACATGGACTTGCCCTCGTGGGAACACGACCTGAAGGTCGATCTCGCCAACATCGAGGCGCTGCTGGCATCGATGGCCAAGATTGCCCCCGCCGACGACGCCAAACTCCAGCACCTCAAAGCTCTTGTGCTGGAGAAGATCGCGAACCCCATGAACCCCGGGAATCGCAAGGTGCTGATCTTCACCGCCTTCGCGGACACGGCAGACTATCTCTACGTCAACCTCGCGCCACTGCTGGCTAGTCATAAACTGCACACCGGCAAGGTCACAGGCAGCGACCGACCCAAATCGACCCTGCCTAAGGCGTATGACTTTCAGGAACTGCTAACGCTATTCTCTCCGCGATCCAAAGAGAAGGCCATCGTGCTGCCGAACGAACCGGCGGAAATCGACCTGATCATCGGTACTGACTGCATCTCCGAAGGCCAAAATCTTCAGGATTGTGACTACCTCATCAACTACGACATCCACTGGAACCCGGTGCGCATCATCCAACGATTTGGGCGCGTCGATCGCATCGGCTCGCCCAACCGTAGCATTCAATTGGTGAACTACTGGCCGGACATCTCGCTGGACGAATACATCAACCTCAAGGAGCGCGTCGAGAACCGGATGATGATCGTGGATGTGACCGCCACTGGAGACGACAACGTCATCTCAGCGCAGGCCAACGACATGTCCTATCGTAAGGAACAACTGCGCCGCCTGCAGGAGGAAGTCATTGAGTTGGAAGACCTGAAGACCGGCGTCTCCATTACCGACCTCGGCCTCAACGACTTCCGCATGGACTTGCTCAACTACGTCAAGAGCCACGGTGAACTCGACAGGTCGCCCAACGGTCTGCACGCCATCGTCCCGGCCAACGCCAATCTGGGCCTCGCGCCCGGCGTAATCTTCACGCTTCGCAACCGCAATTCGGGCGTGAACCCGCCGGCGAATCTCCCCCAGCACAACCGGCTGCATCCGTATTACCTCGTTTACATCGACAACGATGGCGAGGTCGTTCACGACCACACCGAAGTCAAGCGTCTGCTCGATCTGGCGCGCAGCTGCTGCAAGGGACAGGCGGAACCGATTGCCGACGCCTGCCAACGCTTCAACAAGGCTACAGCAGACGGTCGCAGGATGCAGCCATACTCCGATCTCTTGAACAAGGCGATCCGCTCGATGATCGAGGTGAAGGAGGAGAAAGACCTCGACAGCCTATTCACCGGCGGCAAAACCACGGCACTCACGCACACAATCAACGGGCTGAATGACTTCGAGCTGATTGCCTTTCTGGTGATACAGGAGGCCGAATGACCGAAGCTAGCCTCACATCGCAGCACCCGGCGTTCATTGCGTATCCCTCGCAGGCCGCCTTTGGCCGCACGCTACCGAAGAACAAGGTGTACGAGCATAGCGGGGCCAGCGCCCGGTTGAAAGACCTGTTCGTCAAGCAGGTGGAGCAGATTGTCTGGGCATTCAAGTTGGCCCCGGAAACACTCCGTCTGCCCGCGCGCCCCGGCGTGCCGGAGATTCAGGTGTTCAGTCTTCAGCTCAAGACGCCGGAATTGGACCAAGACGTGCTGCGCTGTATCGATGGAGCCATCCCGTTCCCCATCCTGTTCGAGCTGACCTTCGATGGCAGAACGCAGGTAATCGCTGCCTACAAGCGGCCTAATGAATCCGACGCCAGCCGCTGGGTGCTTTCCAACTACTTTGCGTCGGACTGGCAACCTGTCGAGTGCCAGCGAACGGTCATACCGGTGGCCCTACACATGGGCGGGTTGTACGAGCAACTGCTGCATCGCCTGATTCCCTTCTCTGTACGGTCACAGGAGTCGCTGGTAGATCTGGTTGCGCGCGTGGAGTTGGCGCAGGCCAAGCAGCGCGAGTTGGAGAAGACTATGGCACTGCTAGCGAAGGAAAGGCAGTTCAACCGCAAGCTGGAAATCAATGCTCACTTGCGACAGTTGAAGAACGAATATGCGGCGTTGAGCCGGTGAATACTCACGAGACCAACAAAATGCCCACGACCAAGAATCTGGCGGCTGCAACGCACCAACCGGCCAATGTCGTAAAGGTGAGAGACGACTCTCGTCCACTCCACTTTTCGTCCGATGGTGACAAGTTCAAGCTCCAGGAAGGGAGTGAAGCATCGTGGGTCAGCGACAAGGAGCAATTCAGCCAAAAGGAGCTGCGCGAACGCATCGAGCCGTGGCTGACCTCCCTCTTTCAATCGGAACATCTTTCGTTGCTGGCTGGCTCTGGACTGACTCATGCAGTGCATTACTTGGCTGCAGGTCAAGGGGCGGCCGGTATGGGTGCGCTTCCGCTCACCACTTGTCAGGGCAAGATCGACGCGGCTGCACAAACGTCTGCAAGTCAAGCCGGGCGCCAGAAAGGCAACGTTGAAGATCAACTGCGAGTGGCGAACGAACTTTTGCGCGGGCTGGAGATTCTTCAAGATGCCAAGGCGGTCACTTTGCGTGGGGAACTCGAATCCGGGATGCGGATTTTCGCTGAGTCCATACTGAAGAGCGAAGCCGGGATTGCCGCTGCGTCAGACGATCAACGTGAGCGCGCCTTCAACGCCCTGATCACGTTCCTGATGAGCTTCGCAAGCCGGACAGGCACACGCGACCGCTTGAGCATCTTCACGACCAACTACGACCGCCTGATCGAGGCCGGGGCCGAGCTGGCTGGCTTGCATCTGCTGGATCGCTTTCTCGGTAACTTGATGCCCATTTTTCGATCCTCACGGCTTGACCTAGACATGCACTACAACCCGCCAGGCATCCGTGGTGAGCCTCGGTATCTGGAAGGCGTGGCTCGCTTTATAAAGTTGCATGGCTCCGTGGATTGGGTGCAGACCGGCAAGGACATCCGCCGCATCGGCTTGCCGTTTGGAGCCGACGTAGTTGAGCCGTATCTGAAGGCGCCGGGCTTAGGAGGAACGACGGCCCATAAGCTGATGATCTACCCCAATGCCGCTAAGGACAGGGAAACTGCCGACTACCCGTATGTAGAACTGTTCCGAGATCTGGCTGCAGCAGTGTGCCGACCGAACAGCACGCTCGTAACCTACGGCTATAGTTTCGGTGACGAGCACATTAACCGCGTGATCCGGGACATGCTCACTATCCCGTCCACGCACTTGGTGGTCATCGCGTATGACGACCCGCTCGGCCGCGTCATGCAGATCTATGAACAGATCGGTAGGCCATCGCAGATTAGTCTATTAATTGGTCCAGTGCTGGCGAACCTGACGACGCTCACTGAAAACTACCTGCCCAAGGCTGCGATTGATAAGACAACGTTCCGCATGAGCGAGCTGCTCAAACAGCGATTTGGCACCCAGCAAAGTACACTCACACCAAAAGCGCAAGGTACAGAAGACGGGAGTGATTTTCTATGAGCTTGTCTCCTCTTGCTCATGCCGACTCTTTGCGTATCGGAACAATTGATTTCGTCTCGCCCGACGAGATCAAAGTATTGCTCGACATAGAAGCTCCTGATGGCGTCTCTCTCAACACCGGTACGCCACGCCCGTTCCCGCGTATCAATGGCTATGTTCTGGCCGCTGGCGAGCAGGGCTACCTCGTCGCGCAGGTAGAATGGATCACTGTCGAGCGTTCGCAGTATCCAAAGCGCAAGGGCATGCAGGACTTCGGCTTGGTAGACCTGCCGTATCCGCTGCGAAAGATGAGTCTCAACCCACTGGGCGTCTTGTCTTACATAGGGGAGAGCGGCGGAAAGGATCGCTACGAGTTCAAGCGCGGCGTACAGGCTTACCCCTCAGTCGGCGATCCCGTTCTGTTACCCACGCAGGATCAGCTTCGCGCTGTCATCGAGTCGGGAGAGAACCGCCGCGTCAAGATCGGCCTTAGTCCGCTGGCAGCCAACGCCGAAGTGCGAATCGACCCTGATCGTCTCTTCGGACGTCATTTGGCCGTCTTAGGTAACACGGGCAGCGGTAAGTCGTGCTCAGTAGCGGGGCTAGTTCGCTGGTCGATGGATGCGGCTAGGAAAGCGCGCAACGGTGCTGAACCGAACGCCCGATTCATCGTGCTCGACCCCAACGGCGAATATACAAACACCTTCAAAGGGATGGGTAAGGTGCGTGTGTTTGCCGTCGATCCATCAGAAGGCGTTGAACAGCTCCAGGTGCCCCTGTGGTTCTGGAACAGCGCCGAATGGAGCGCATTCACTCAAGCCAGTGCGAAGACGCAACGCCCGACCTTGATCCAGGCACTTCGGTCCGTGCGAGACGGATCGATTGACTCAGCAGTCACGCCCAGTCATGACACACGTCGGTACTTGCGGACCCTGGTTAGCGCCGTGCAGGTCGAGCGAAATGCTGGCGGCCCCTGGAAAGGAGCCGGACCAGCAAAGGGCTTTCGAGATCGCCTTCATAGATGGAGCGAAGGACTTGTCGCGGACATTTCCTTTACTCAGCAGGAAGGTGCGGCACTTGCACAGCTCACCCAATACGTAACAAAGCTGCTCGGTGCTCATCAAGGGGACTGGCCCGCGGTCTTCACCAGGCAGGAAGTCGATGCCTTACTGCAAGAGCTGAGTCACGCTCACTCCGCGTTCGGTGGTGGGGCCGCCGACGTCTTGCCCATTGACGCCGATATCCCTCGCCCCTTCACCGGCGATCAATTACTGCGCGGCATCGAAGCCAATGCCGAATTGACGGGGGTCTCTGAGTACATCGAGACGATGCTGATGCGGATCAGAACGATACTTTCGGACAGCCGCATGAAGAGCATCACGGGAGGTGCGAATGACTTGGAGCTTCACGATTGGTTGACCAACTACATCGGCGACAGCGAAGCCTCGAACGGCTCGGTGACGGTAATTGACCTCTCGCTGGTTCCTGCGGAAGTCGTCCACATCATCACTGCGGTCATTGCCCGTATGACGCTGGAGGCTCTGCAACGCTATCGCAAGCTCAATTCTGGCAAGACGTTGCCTACCGTACTGGTAATGGAGGAAGCACACACCTTCATCCGCCGCTACGCGGACGACGCCGAGAATCAGAATGCTGCCGCCATTTGCTGCCAAGTTTTTGAGAAAATTGCGCGTGAAGGACGCAAGTTTGGTTTAGGGCTGGTGCTCTCATCGCAACGCCCGAGCGAGCTATCTCCCACAGTGCTATCGCAGTGCAACAGCTACTTGCTCCACCGTATCAGCAATGACCGAGACCAAGAGCTGGTTCACAGGCTAGTGCCCGACAATCTGCGGGGCCTGCTGCGCGACTTGCCATCTTTGCCATCGCGCCACGCCATCCTGTTGGGTTGGGCATCGGAACTTCCGGTCTTGGTACAGATGAACAACCTAGCCAAAGATCAACGGCCAAAGTCCGATGATCCCGACTTCTGGGCGGTTTGGTCCGGGGATGGCCTCGAGAAAGATGCCGAAGGAAAAACCATAGAGAGAACAGTTGAGTGGCAGATTGTTGCTGCCGATTGGCAGCAAATGCCACTGGAAGATGGATCAGAAGAAGAGAACGGTGATCGTGATCCCGTTGACGACTTCTGAACCATCTGTAGGAAACCAATCAAACGAATATTCGCTGACCGTAAGAAGACTTTCTATGAATAAGTTGAAGATGCACTCGCCAAACTTGACCGTAGGTAATATCGCGAGCATCCGCGAGTTGTTTCCCGGATGCGTGACGGAAGTGCGCGATGAGGACGGCGGCGTGAAATTGGCAGTGGATTTCGACCAGCTGAAGCAAGAGCTTTCCGAATCAATCGTCGAAGGCCCGCAAGAACGCTACCACCTGGAGTGGCCGGGCAAGCGCGAGGCACTGCTGACGGCCAATGCTCCGATTGCCAAGACCCTACGTCCTGTGCGCGAAGAGAGTGTGAACTTCGATACGACGAAGAACCTGTTTATTGAGGGCGATAACCTTGATGCGTTGAAGCTGTTGCAAGAAACCTACCTTGGCAAGGTCAAGATGATTTACATCGATCCGCCGTACAACACGGGGAATGACTTTGTGTATGAGGATGACTTTGCTGAAGACACAGAACGGTACTTACAACGATCGAATCAACGGGACGAGGAAGGCAATAGATTGGTTGCCAACACGTCATCAAACGGTCGCTTTCATTCCGATTGGGCGTCCATGATCTATGCGCGCCTGAAGGTCGCACGTGCTCTCTTGCGTGACGATGGTCTGATTTTCATCAGCATCGACGACGGCGAAGTTGCGAACCTGCGCTGCATCTGTGCGGAAGTGTTCGGTGAGGACAATTTCCTCGCGCAGCTTGTGTGGAAGAAGTCTTACGGCGGTGGAGCAAAGTCGAAGCATGTAGTTCGGCTACATGAATACGTTCTTGTCTTTGCGAAGAATAAGGAATGCGTCGGTTTCTTGACTCTTCCGCCTAATGACGACGTACTGCGGTACTACAAGTTCAAGGACGACAAATTCGACCTTCGCGGGCCATATCGGAAGCAGCCACTGGCAACGAACTCGATGGACCCACGCCCCAATCTCCGGTACCCAATCAATAAAGATGGCGAGGAAATCTGGCCGGAGAAGCAATGGCAGTGGTCGAAAGATCGTGTAACGGAAGCACTCAAGAACGATGAACTTGTCTTCACGAAGAAGAACGACGGTTGGACTGTCGACTACAAGCAATATCTCAAAGACGAAGATGGCGTAATTCGGGGGGCGAAGCCTTACACCGTGCTCGATGGACCGTACACGCAAAGAGGTACAGCCGAGATTGAGCAGCTGTTCGGAAATGGAAAGGTTTTTACTTTCCCGAAGCCCAGTGAGCTGCTTGAAGAGTTCATTGGATACTGTGGTACGTCTGGGCTAGTGTTGGATTTTTTTGCGGGATCGTGCCCAATGGCACAAGCCGTTTTGCGGAAGAACGCAACCCAAGGTACGTCCTTCTCCTTTATCGCCATCCAGTTTCCGGAACCTTGCGATACCTCATCCGACGCAAGCAAGGCGGGCTTCTCGACGATTGCCGAGATTGGGAAGGAGCGCATACGCCGTATCGGCCAGCGACTGCTTGCAGAAACGATGCACGAAGCATGGGACAAGGACATCGGCTTCCGCGTCTTCAAAATTGATACATCCAACATGAGCGACGTGTTCTACGCTCCCGACGCAGTCACTCAACGCGGTCTGCTTGATACCGTTGACAACATCAAGCCAGGCCGCTCGGGCGAAGATTTGCTGTTCCAGGTAATGCTGGACTGGGGCGTTGACCTTGCCTTGCCCATTGAGAAGAAGGCTATCCAAGGCAAGGACGTGTTCTTCGTGGATAGCGACGCGCTGGCCGTCTGCTTTGATGCCCACGGTGGCATCGACGAACCCTTCGTTAAGGAGCTGGCGACGGCGAAGCCGCTGCGTGTGGTATTCCGCGACGCCGGATTCAAGGACAGCGCGGCCAAGATCAACGTGGAGCAGATATTCAAGCTGCTGTCGCCGGCCACCGAAGTGAAAAGCATCTGACGGGGGGGCGATGAAACTGAAGTTCAAGACTCAGGCCTACCAGACTGCCGCAGTAGATGCTGTGGTGGACTGCTTCAAGGCGCAGCCGTCCGCGTCCAGCGAGGCCATCAGCTACCGCATCGACCCTGGCAAGGCCAAGACAGGGATGGAGAGCCTATTTTCCGAAGCCGGGTTCAAGAACGCCGATCTGATGCTTTCGGATACTGCACTGCTCGACAACATTCAGCAGGTGCAGCGCCAACAGAACCTGCCCATCTCTGATGTGCTGGTCAAGACGAAGATCGCTCGTGTGAACCTTGACGTCGAGATGGAAACCGGCACCGGCAAAACCTACTGTTACATCAGAACCATTTTCGAGTTGAACAAGCAGTTCGGCTGGAGCAAGTTCATCATCGTGGTGCCCAGCATCGCCATCCGCGAGGGCGTGGCCAAGTCGCTGGAAATCACCGCCGAGCACTTTCTGGAGAGCTACCAGAAGAAGACGCGATTCTTTATCTACAACTCCAAGCAGTTGCACCACTTGGAGAGCTTTTCGTCGGACGCGGGCATCAACGTGATGGTCATCAACGTGCAAGCGTTCAATGCCACCGGCAAAGACAACCGGCGCATCTACGACGAGTTGGACGACTTCCAGTCACGCAAGCCGATTGATGTCATCAGCGCCAATCGACCGATCATGATTCTGGACGAGCCGCAAAAGATGGAAGGTGGCAAGACCCTAGATTCGCTGGTCAATTTTAAGCCGTTGATGGTGCTGCGCTACTCGGCCACTCACAAGACCACGCACAACAAGATTCACAGGCTGGATGCGCTGGACGCGTACAACCAAAAGCTGGTCAAGAAGATCGCCGTACGCGGCATCGCGGTAAAGGGGCTGGCCGGCACGGCGGGCTACCTCTACCTGCAATCCATCGAGATTTCGAGCAAAAAGCCGCCCGAGGCACGGGTGGAGGTTGAGCAGAAGCTGACAGGCGGCAACATCAAGCGCATCGTTCGCAAGCTCGGCAAAGGCGACAATCTCTTCGATCTGTCTGGCGGCTTGGATCAGTACCGTGACGGCTACGTTGTGGCCGACATCAACGCCAATACCGACACCCTGAGCTTCACCAATGGGGTAGAGCTGACTGTTGGCGACGCAGTCGGCGATGTGACCGAAGCGGCGTTGCGCCGCATTCAGATTCGGGAGGCGGTCAAAGCGCACTTCGATAAGGAACAGGCGCTGTTCCAGCAAGGAGTGAAGGTGCTAACCTTGTTCTTCATCGACGAGGTGGCCAAGTACCGCGACTACACGGCGGCAGATGAGAAAGGCGAATACGCTCGCATCTTCGAGGAGGAATACAACCAGTACCTGAACGAGATGCTCGATCTGGACGAGACGGCCTACGTCAAGTACCTGAAAAGCATCCCGGCGGGCAAGACCCACAGCGGCTACTTCTCCATCGACAAGAAGAGCAAGCATCAGGTGGATTCGGACGTTGCGACGCGTGGCGAGAACGCGGGCCTGTCTGACGACGTGGATGCGTATGACTTGATTCTGAAAGACAAGGAACGGCTGTTATCGCTATCCGAGCCGGTGCGCTTCATCTTCTCGCACTCCGCGCTGCGCGAGGGTTGGGATAATCCGAACGTGTTCGTCATCTGCGCACTCAAGCACAGCGACAACACTATCTCCCGGCGGCAGGAGGTCGGGCGCGGCCTGCGCCTGTCGGTCAACCAGCAAGGCGACCGAATGGATAACCCGGCCATCGTCCACGATGTGAACGTGCTGACCGTGGTTGCCAGCGAAAGCTACAAGGAATTCGTATCTGCGCTGCAAAAGGACATCAGCGATTCGCTATCCGCCCGACCACGGTTGGCGAACGAGGAATACTTTACCGGCAAGGTGCTCAAGACGCTGGCGGGCGATTTGCCGGTGACGCCGCAACTGGCGAAGCAAATCTATCGCTATCTGGTTAAAAACGACTACACCGACAATTCAGATCAGATCACGGCTGCGTACCACGATGCCAAGAAAGCGGGAACGCTGGCCGACCTGCCAGACGAGCTGAAGCCGCACGCAGAGCAGGTGCTCCAGCTCATCAACAGCGTGTTCAGCGTCAGCCAGTTGCCCGACATCGGTGACGACCGCCGTCCGAAGAAGAATCCGCTCAACGCCAACTTCGATAAGCAGGAGTTCAAGGCGTTGTGGAGCCGCATTAACCGCAAAGCGGCTTACAGCGTCGAGTTCGACTCAGACGAGCTGGTGCAGAAGGCAGTAAAGGAAATCGACGCCGGCCTGCGCGTTACTCCTCTGCAATACACGATTCAGCACGGCGAACAGGCTTCTGCGGTCACTTACGACGGAATCACGGACGGAAATGCCTTCGAGCTGAAGACTACAGAAACCGAGATCAACCGGAACTCAATCCACTCCTCCGTCAAATACGATCTGATCGGCAAGTTGGCCGTAGGCACACAACTGACGCGTCGGACGGTGGCCGAAATCCTTTTGGGAGTCAACGTCGCGGTTTTCGCGCAGTTCAAGACAAACCCGGAAAGCTTCATTGCCGAGGCCATACGGCTCATCAACGAGCAGAAAGCCACGGTTATCATCGAGCACCTGGCCTACGACTCGGTCGAGGACAAGTTCGACCTCGACATCTTCACCGCCGGACAGACCAAGCAGGACTTCAGCAAGGCCGGTAACAAGCTCCAGCGGCACATCTACGACTACGTGCTGACGGACTCGAAGGTGGAACAGGAGTTCGTGAAAGAGCTGGACACTGCAAAGGAGGTTGTGGTCTACGCTAAGCTGCCGCGCGGCTTCCTGATCCCGACTCCGGTGGGCGACTACAACCCCGATTGGGCCGTCGCCTTCAAGGAAGGAAGCGTCAAGCACATCTACTTCGTCGCCGAGACTAAAGGCTCCATGTCCACGATGGAGCTGCGAGAGATTGAGAAGACAAAAATCGAGTGTGCTCGTAAGTTCTTTAGAGAAATAAATCGACGTTACGCACCCGAAAACGTGAAGTACGATGTCGTGGACACCTTCGGCAAGTTGATGGAAGTGGTGAAGTAAGGCTTGTGACGTACTGATTGGTAAGTGCCGGAGCCCACGAATCGGGTGAAGGTCTCGGATGTTGCGGTGCGTGCTGGTAGGGGCGGCGTCTGATGCTGTGCAGTACGCTACAATGCAGTCCGACAGTTGGTGGTTGCCGTGAGCGCTGCGCCGACGCTATCTGCGGCGCTGAACTCGAACTGGCAACCGAACCCGAGTGTTTCCGAAAATTGGGGGCACATTTGGGGGCACGTTGAGATGGTCGAACGGCTCTAAGCCTTGCGCGAAAAGGATTCCGGTCATTAATTCCATTCCTGCAGCCGCACCAAATACAGCAAAGGGGTTACGCGATGTTTGCGTAGCCCCTTTGTGTTTTCAACGCGTCTTCCGCGTGCTCGGCGCGATCAACCGACCAGTGTCGAGCGCAGCGCGATCGGCTTCGGCGTCGTCTGATGCAGGTCGAAAATCACCACTTCGTTATAGCCGCGGCGTAGCCACGGCGCAGGGCAGAAAAGCCGGAACTGCGGCCCGACGTTCCAGTATCGGCCGAGGTTGTGCCCGTTGACCCATACGACGCCCTTGATCCAGTCGCGCATGTCCAGGAACGTGTCGCCGGCGGCATCGAGCATCAGCGTCGCCTTGTAGAACAGCCCGGGTCGCATCGGATCCGTGCAGCGCGGCTTCAGGCCCGCGATGTACGCCGCGTCCATCGGCAGTGCATACGTGTCCCATCCTTGCAGCGGTTGCTCACCGAGCCGAACGGTCGCCGTGATGCCTTTCCGGTCGATCAGATCGTCACCGTAATTGACCCGGCCCATGCCTTCGACGAGCAGTTCGAGCGTCGTTCCGCCATCCGGCAGCGCGATGTCGTCGCCGTCTCGCACGACACCCAGCCCGTCGGCAAGATAGCGCGGCATCGTCGGTCGCGCGATGGCTCCCGCATACGAACCGTCGACAAAGACGGTTGCATAGTCGTGCACGCCACGCGCGGCCAGCGTGCCGCCCGACCGCGCCAGCTCGCCGTGGCGGTAGAGCACGAAGCCGGACGACTGACCGTGTGCCTCCATCGGCCGCGGCGCGTCGGCGCTCGCAATCGCGGGCGGCAGGTTGTCCCACAGCGACGCGTAC
>Ga0154006_1000083_pt1 | contig 34139 bp, 31 predicted proteins | sample TSFL090MetaG_FD_104747 | JGI IMG/M metagenome (GOLD analysis project Ga0154006, IMG submission 104747) | Attine ant fungus gardens microbial communities from Florida, USA - TSFL090 MetaG | ecosystem: Host-associated > Fungi > Mycelium > Unclassified | place: USA: Florida, Wakulla State Forest...
ACTATAATATGTAAAACCATGAAAAATTATTATATAAAAATCTGCATTCTTTTATGTCTATTGGTATTTGTTCAAAGTTGTCGCAAAGACGAAACCGTACAACAACCAAGTGTACAACAAAACGGAACGGAAATCGACGCAAATTATGCCAGGCTATATGTCCTCAATGAGGGCAATATGGACGAAAATCGATCGACTTTAGACTATTACGACTATAATAATTGGACGTACAATACCAATATTTATCAGTCTGCCAATCCCAATGTGCCTCTTTATTTAGGTGATGCGGGCAATGATTTGCAGATTTATGGTTCGAAAATGTATGCTGTCATCAATATGAGCGACAAGGTCGAAATTATGGACGCAAAAACGGCTAAAAGACTTGGTCAAGTCAACCTGAAAAACTGCCGCTACGCCACGTTTGACAAAGGTTACGTTTATGTGTCGTCCTATCATCGAAATGTTATAGGAACGGTTGACGGGAACAGCGATCCAGCCAAAGGTATTGTAGCTAAAATAGACACGGCGACTTTGCAGATTGTAGATTCCGTTGTGGTTGGGCGACAACCAGACGGCATCGCCATTTCCAACGGAAAACTATATGTTGCCAATTCGGGCGGTTATAGTCCGTTGAATTATGAAAGAACCGTTTCGGTAATTGACCTTTCCACATTTAAACTTATCAAAAACATCGACGTTGCCATCAACCTCAACTTGATGCAATTGGATGACGAGGGAAATGTGTTTGTTAGTTCGCGTGGTGACTATATCAAAACGCCATCCAAATTATTCAAAATCGATACGAAACAAGACAAAGTCATTGATTCTATTGGCTTACAGGTTAGTTCGTTTTGTATTAGTAAGGATACGGCCTATATCATAGGATCGCCTTTTAATTGGAATTCAGGTAATGGTGGCACTTATTTCAAAACGGTCAATACAAAAACGGGACAGACTATTTCGGACAATTTTATTTCGGACGGAACGTCTGCCAAACTACAAAAACCATACGGCATTCTTGTTAATCCAAACAGCCGAAACATATACCTGACGGACGCTTTGGATTATCAAACATCAGGAAACGTGTATTGTTTTTCCCCTCAGGGAAAATTAATCTGGCAGTTTAAAGCCGGACAGATTCCTGGACACTTGGCATTACTTAAAAATTAAAAATAGACAAATAGATGAAAAGAAAACTGTTGGCGTTGTCCGCCATTGCAACATTGTTGATCGCTTCTTGTGCCAAAAATGAACACGTTGATTACTATCAACCAAAACCCGCTGTAGACTCCAGCCACGCGACACTTTCCAAAGTACTGGAATACAATCCAGCACCGGGACAATACGTGAACGAAACTACTATTGGAACGCAAGCACAGGCGCAAAAAATAGCCTACGACTCGACCTTTGCAAATATGGTTTCTCTAGGTGCGTGGGGTGGTTCCATTACATTCAAATTTGACCATAGCGTACAGAATCTAGATGGTGCGGATTTAGGAATTTATGGTAATGCTTTTTCCAGTTTTGACGAACCGGGTATTGTAATGGTGAGCCAAGATTTGAACAACAATGGCATTGCAGATGATCCTTGGTTTGAATTAGGTGGTAGCCAATATGATAGCACTACGACCATTCATAACTATAAAATGACGTACTATAACCCTAATGGTTCCGTTGATGTTCCTTGGAAAGATAATCAAGGCAATAGTGGCATTGTTGCATGGAACAGCTTCCACAATCATAATTTTTATCCATTGGAAACGGCTTCTCCTAATTTTGACAAAAACAAAGATTCCGTCACTTTTGAAGGATCTATTTTAAGAAATACAGTAGATCTTACTGGTTGGGGTTCTAACAATATTGTAAAATTAGGATGGTGGGGCTATACGGATACTTATTCGGATGGTTCTAGTTTATATACTTTTGACAACGATAAAACAAATGGCTATAATTCTGTAGATATTAGCTGGGCTAGAGACAACAATGGTAAAAAAGTTGCCTTACAGTATGTCGATTTTGTAAAAGTATATACAGGACAGTTGGCAAATATTGGCGCGAACGGTGAACTCTCCACTGAATTTAAAGGCGCACGTGATTTGCACGTTACTAGATTATAGTTTTAAAATTTATCCTATAATAAAAAGGGCAACCTATATGGGTTGTCCTTTTTATGTTTACTAGTTTTCGGCAAGGAATTGCCACACTTTTTCGTCCTTCTGTTCCAATACTTTATTCGGTGTTTGAGATAAAAAACGATCGACGTTTTCGGAATTGTTATAGTGTCGGATCGACGTTAACGTCAAGTCCTTATGATATAGGATTGCAAATTTTTCGTCCAATAGTTTTTCCAGGGATTGTAGTTTTTCAGGTTCGTCGTTGAGGCAAAGTTGTATTTCGATTGCGCCAATATGCATCATATTGGGTTTGATCAAAAGCGACTGCATATTCCGGAACAATGCTATTAACGGCGCTCCGTTTACAAACGAAAAATCTTTGGTTGTCAAGCGTACCAATACTTGATTTTTCTTCAATATAAAAACAGGAGGGAGGTTTGTTGTTTTGTTGCCGTCAATAATAGTTCCTTCCATATTGGTATCCAAAAAACATTTGACCAATAGCGGAATCTGCTTGCTATATAAGGGTTTGATTGTTTTAGGGTGAATGACCTGCGCTCCGTAATAAGCCATTTCGATTACTTCCTGATAGTCTAGGTGACGCAGCGGAACTGCCTCCGAAAACAGTTTAGGGTCGGCATTCATTACACCGTCCACGTCTTTCCATATTGTCAAGGATTTCGCGTCCAATATATTGGAAAAAATCGCCGCCGTAAAGTCGCTTCCTTCGCGTCCCAAAGTCGTACTTTCATTATCGTCTGTCGCTCCTATAAATCCTTGCGTGACGATGATTTCGGCCGATTTGCTGAGTTCCGTTATAGTCGATTTTATTTTTTCTTCCGAAAAATTCCAGTCCACAATCGCTTCCCGAAAACTATTGTCCGTGCGCAATACGTCGCGCACGTCGAGCCATTCGTTGTTGATCGTTTTCTCTTTCATCGCAAAAGAAAAAATCGTCGTGCTCAGCAATTCGCCAATACAAACGATTTGATCATAGTAATAACCAAAATCCCTGACAGGTTCGTCGTGCAGCAACCATTCTACTTCCGTAAACAAATCCGTCAGTTGCATTTGACATTCGTCCTTATAGTTTTCCAATAGCTCCTGCGCCATTCCAATATGCAATTGTTTTATAGTCTGGAATTGTGTCAACGCAGTTTCTTGTTCGCCTGCAAAAAAAGATTCGGTTACTTTTTCGAGTGCATTGGTCGTCTTGCCGATTGCCGAAACGATGACTACCAAAGGGTTTGCGGTTTTGCATTTTTCTATAATGGAAATCGAATTGCGTATGTATGTCGCATTTTGTACGCTAGCTCCGCCAAACTTAAATACTTGCATAATGGATATGGATGAGCGGCAAAGTTAAGGGAATGCGTTGCTTTCTTTTAGGCATACTTCTTGTTTTAAGCCGAAAGCTAAAAACGTAAATAAGAAAATGAAACACTATATTTTAAAAATTGGCTTCCTATGCGCAATCCTTTCATGCAGTGGAATGGCGCATGCTCAAAACCTTTCCCGCAAACAAGAAAAGTACTATCAGCAGGAAATCCTTAAATACATTAACCAATATCGCGCAAACAGAAACTTGTCGCCGCTCGTATTGGACGAAAACCTTAACCGTATTGCGTTTGGGCACAGCGAGGACATGAGCGACGGACAGGTCGGATTTGGGCACGGTGGCTTCGATGACCGTATGGCGATGGCGCGTCGATCCAATACGCAGCTGCGTGGTTTTGCCGAAAATGTAGCGTACGGTTTGCAGACGCCGCAGGAGGTTTCGAAAGATTGGTACAATAGTCCTGGACACAAACGCAATCTTTTGGGAAACTATGTAAAAACGGGTATTGGCGTAGAACGTGCCAGTGATGGCTATCTATATTTTACGCAGATTTTTGAACGGTAGTTTTCTTTGCAGAGAAGAAAGAATATTCTGCTGGCGCTGCTTTGTAAGCAGTGCTTTTTTTGACTAAATTTTCACGGCACACGTCACAGACGACGCGCCAGCAGCTGTTCAATTGTATCTTTTCAATACTCGTTTATCCTTAAAAAAACACACGCTGTTTCGCTCCGCGTTTTTTAGCTTTTTACTTTTACCTTTTACCTTTAATTTGCATCCATGCAAGAGCCTATTATCAGCGTACAAGGTTTGGTCAAGAAATATGGAAATTTTACAGCGGTCGACGGCATCAGTTTTGACGTGATGGAAGGCGAGATTTTTGGTTTTCTCGGGCCCAACGGCGCGGGAAAGTCCACGACGCTCGAAATCATCGAAACGCTCCGCGAAAAAACAGCCGGTAAGATCGTCGTTGACGGTTTGGATATTGACGAAAAGCCTTTGGAAATAAAAAAACGCATCGGCGTACAGTTACAGACTTCGGGTTACTATCCGGGATTGAACCTGACGCAATTGATCGAAATGTTCGGCGGATTGTACAACAAAAAAGTTGATCCGTTAGAACTGTTGGCTTCGGTCAATCTGGTCGACAAAGCGAAAAACAAATACAAAGAACTGAGTGGCGGACAAAAACAACGTTTTTCCATCGCGACGACACTGATCAATAATCCGCGCATTATCTTTTTGGACGAACCCACAACGGGGTTGGATCCGCAAGCGCGCCGCAATCTTTGGGATTTGATATTGGACATTCGTAAAAAAGGAACGACCATCATCATCACGACGCATTACATGGACGAAGCCGAAATCCTTTGCGACCGTGTAGCAATCGTCGATTCCGGAAAAATCATCAAGCTCGCAACGCCCGACCAATTGGTGGACGAACTTTTGTTGACGGGTTTTGTCCGCGAAAAAGAAGTGAAGATGGCGAACCTCGAAGATGTTTTTTTGCATCTTACCGGAAAGGAATTGCGCGAAAGCTAGGTGAGTTATGAATGATAATTTATAACTGTGCTGACTATAAGCGTACAGAGTATTCAGTAAACTGCACGCGACATGAGATGGCGTATATCGCTTTGCGCGTAATGAACGATAAATCTCTCTCGCCGTTGTTAGTCGCTGACCAACAATTCTTTATTTCTGAGAGGTTCGTGCGGACGTCGATGCGTTACGAATGAAGATTTATCAACGATAATTCATAATTTACCCTTTATTACTTTTTAATTTTTACTTTATCGTATGCAAGACGAAGATTTAAAATGGAAAACGCTTTCCTCCGAATATCTTTTTAAAGACACATGGCTGACGGCTCGCAAAGACAGGTGCGAACGTTCCGACGGAAAAATTGTCGATCCGTATTACGTAATGGAATATCCCGAATGGGTCAACGCCGTAGCTATCACAAAAGACAACAAGATATTGATGGTCAAGCAATACCGTCACGCAATCGGGGACGTTTCCATCGAAACGCCCGGTGGTTGTGTCGATCCGACGGATGCTACGTTTGAGGATGCTGTGCGCAGGGAACTATTGGAAGAAACGGGTTATAGTTTTGAAACCGTGCATTCGTTGGGACGTATTTCCGCGAATCCTTCCACGAACAGCAACTGGATGCACATGTTCATAGCCTTGGGTGGCCACAAAATCCAAGAGCAAAACCTCGACGAGAACGAACAGATCGAGATATTGGAACTGAGTTTGGAGGAATTGATGCAGCTGGTCGACGAAAAAAGAATCATTCAGGCGATGCACGTTTCGACTATATTTTACGCGATGCGCTATCTCAACAAAGTCAACTACACACTATAATCGGACTATTTGAAAAAGATCGTCGTTTTAGGGCCGGAAAGCACCGGAAAAAGTTCGTTGTGCGAGCAGCTTGCGCAGCATTACGACACGTATTGGTGTCCCGAATATGCACGCCAATATTTGTTGGAAAATGGAAAACAATACCAATATGAAGATTTGCTGGCTATTGCCAAAGGTCAGTTGCGACTGGAAGCACAAATCACGCAGCGCGCCTTTTCCGAAAACAAAAAGTTCGTGTTCATCGATACGGACATGTACGTAATGAAGGTCTGGAGCGAATACGTATTTGGAAAATGCGACCATTTTATATTGGACGAAATCGTGCACCGTCAATACGACTATTATTTGCTTGCCAATATAGATCTGCCGTGGACGCCGGACGAGCTCCGCGAATATCCGGACGAAAAACCGCGTATTGAGCTGTTCAATATTTACAAGGATATATTGGAAAACCAGTCGACGCCTTGGTCGTTGGTTTCGGGAATAGGAGAGAAACGGTCTGAAATGGCGTATCGTATATTGGATGAACAATTTCAATAATTTTGAAACAATAAACCACAACGACGAAATGGTACAACAACTTGCGACGTAGTTTTTGACCACATAGAAATTATTTCTTATAAGTAATTTTGATCCACAAAAAAGTTTATTATATCTAAACATATATCATGGAAAAAAAGAAAATCGGCCTATTTGCCGGTAGTTTGAGAAAAGAATCTTTCTCCCGCAAAATTGCTAACAATATCGTCAAGATGGCACCAGAAAGTTTTGATTTCAAGATCGTGGAAATCGGTCAGCTGCCTTTTTTCAATCAGGATTTTGACGACTACAACAGCGATCCGGAATCGTATATTGCTTTCAGAAAAGAAGTTGCCGAGCTCGACGGTTTTATTTTCGTGACACCGGAATACAACCGTTCCCTTCCTGCCGTATTGAAAAATGCGCTCGACGTGGCGTCCCGTCCTTACGGACACAACGTTTGGAGCGGCAAACCGGGAGCGGTGATCAGCTGTTCGATCGGCGGTATTGGCGGTTTCGGTGCCAATCATCATTTGCGTCAGGTATTGTCGTATCTGGAAGTGTACACGATGCAGCAACCTGAAGCGTATCTTGGCAATATCACAACGGATCTTTTCGACGAAAACGGCAATTTCACGACCGAAAGAACCTACAAATTTGTCAAGACTTTCGTGGATGCTTATGTTGCGTGGTTTGAACAAGTGACGCAATAAGGCATTTGTGGAGAAGCTGTTTTGGTTGAAAAAGTGTAGACGGAGATTTACCCTACGGTAAATCTCTGTTTTATCCATTTTAAATGGAGTTTTAAAGAGAAACGGATTGTTTTCCCTATGAAAAAACCGTTTTTACCGAAAAATGATCCAATTCTTTCAACCCGGCTTGATTATCCTTTTATTTTGTGGAAATGAACAAGGGGAAATTTATTTCGGCACAACTGGTTTTCAATATTATCACCTGGATTTTAATATTGCTGCTTCCGTTTCTTTTCTTTCCCTACAACCGAAAATTTCCACCTTTCTACAGCGAAAGATTTGTAACCTGGTACACTTTCTCCATCATTTATTTGTTGGGGTTTTATTACGTCAACGGTTTTGTTTTCATAGACAAATTCCTTGCACGAAAAAAAATCCTGTTGTACATATTGCTGTCTTTGGGCTGCTTTTTTCTGTACCTGTACGGTTTCAATTACATTTCCCGCACGGCAACCGAAACGCAGAACTACCTGCGCGAACATGGACGGGATGTGCGCATGAACCGTCTGCCCAAATATTTTTACTTTTTCTCCGCCGCGCCAATTACGCTTTTCCTGATTTCGTGGATCGGAAGCAGCATGGCCAATATCGTTTCGCGTTGGTTTTCGGCGGAACAGCTGAAAGAGGAAATGAGCAAACAGCAACTCGAAACCGAGCTGAGTTTCCTGAAATCGCAGGTCAATCCGCATTTTTTGTTCAATACGCTGAACAGCATCTACACGCTTGCCGTGACGAGCAATCCCAATACTGCGGACTCAGTGCTGAAGCTTTCGCGTATCATGCGCTACACGCTCGAGGAGGCGCGCAACAATTATGTACAGCTCAACGCAGAAGTCGAATTTATACAAAGTTATATTGACTTACAGCGTATGCGCATGAACGACAACGTGCAGGTCAATGTGAGCGTAGATGGCGATACCAATCTGGCGCAAGTGCCGCCGTTGATATTCATCGCATTTGTGGAAAATGCGTTTAAGTACGGCATCAGCGCGCACCATCCGTCCACGGTTTCGGTAAGGATTGCGGCAAAAGACAACAATCTGGAATTTTACTGTGAAAACGATATTTTCCCCAACAATCCCAAACAGGAAGGTACTGGCACGGGGATTGTCAATGTACAGCGCAGGCTGGAACTATTGTACGGCAAGCAATACACGTTGAATATTGACGACAGTGGCGAAAAATTTAAAGTGGAACTGCTGTTTCCGATCGCGGTTAAATAAAAGGCGAAAGGAACGGCTAAAAACAAAACAATACAGATGAAGTGCGTAATTATTGACGATGAACCTTTGGCGTTGGAACTGATGCAGGCTTACGTAACGAAAAACGAGGACTTGGAACTCTGTGCAAAATTTACGGACGCCTTATTGGGCAAGGAATATCTGCATAAACACGAGGTTGATTTGTTGTTTCTGGATATTCAGATGCCCGACATTACAGGGCTGCAGCTTTTTGAAAGTCTTCCAGAAAAACCGTTGGCGATTTTCACGACGGCCTACAGCAATTTTGCGGTGCAGGGATTTGATCTGGATGCGGTGGATTATCTGGTCAAACCGTTTAGCATGGATCGTTTCGATAGGGCAGTGGCCAAAGCCAAGGAACTGTTTGACATCCGTAACAACAAACTGCCCGAAAACGAATTTATGTACGTCAAATACGATTACCAATGGAACAAAATCTATTTTGACGACATTTCCTATATTGAGGCACTGGACGATTACATCCGCATTTTCAACAAAGAAAACCGTTCCATATTGGTTCACTTGAGCATGAAAGCCGTTATGGAAAAACTGCCAGAAGAACGATTTGTCCGCGTGCACCGTTCATTCATCGTCGCTATCGACAAGGTGCAAAGCTGGAACAAAAACACACTGTCCGTGTTGGACCGCGAAATCCCTATCAGCATTACGTATCAGAAACAAGTGCAGGACGTATTGGAAAAAAGGTTGAAATAGTGTTTGTTTTGTCAGAGAATAAAATCTTTGATTATATTTGGACAAATAACTAACAAAACATGGAACCTAACGAACAACAACAATTTCCGCAACCACCGCCGATTCCACAACCGCAATATCAACAGAATCTTGGAACACCTCCGGACAATTATTTGGTTTGGGCAATATTGTCGACTGTTTTGTGCTGCCCACCTTTTGGTATTGTGAGTATTGTAAAATCGACCCAGGTAAACACAAAATTCATGGCTGGAGATATTGCAGGCGCGCAGAAAGCATCTGCCGATGCTAAAAAGTTTGCAATTATAGCAGCAGTTGCCGGAGCTGTAGGTGTAATATTGTATATTGTGTTTTTTGCATCCGCTATATTTATGTCCAGATCAGCGAATGGATATTAAAGAAGTCAATTCAAGAAAATATTTGTTGATTTTTTCAGCCTCGGCTATTGTAATGATAGGCGGGCTTTATTTTTTTGTATTTCCTAGATTCGGACAGCTTTTTCCGAAATGCCCGTTCTTTTTGTTGACGCATTTATATTGTCCCGGATGCGGATCGCAGCGTTGTATTGCGGCGCTTTTGCATGGTCGTATTGACGAGGCATTGCATCAAAATTTTCTCACCGTATTGGCGGTTCCTATAATTTTTTACCGACTTTATTTGATTGCTAAAAAACAGACGATCCAGAATACCATTTTCGCAACGCGGGCAATGCCATGGATTGTGTTGATTTCCGTACTTACGTTTGCCATTTTGCGCAATATTCCAGCTGCGCCGTTTACTTTATTGGCACCGTATTAACCGTTTTATTTTAGTTTTTCCCTTTTTAACTTTATAATTCTCGTAAATTTGTGCCACAAATTTGAAGTGTCATGAACGGAGAAAAAATAAAGCAACTAGAAGCATTGATCGGTTTTGAAAAGAATGAAGAGCTTAGGGAAATAGGAAAAAAAGTAATCGCGGGAACGCGTATTTCGGATAAGGACGGCATTGCGTTGTTTGAAAAAGGTTCCCTTAACTTCGTCGGTGCGTTGGCTAATTTTGTCCGTGAAAACAAAAACGGCAACAAGGTTTATTTCAACAGAAATTTTCATATTGAACCGACGAACGTGTGCGTGTTTACCTGCGCGTTCTGTTCGTATTCCAGACTATACAAACATCGCGAGGAAGGTTGGGAATTTTCCGAAGACCAAATGATGGACATCGTGCGCAGTTACGACAATCAGCCGGTTACAGAAGTTCATATCGTCGGAGGCGTGCATCCTAAACTGAACCTTCCGTTTTTCATTGAACTGTTGAAAAAAATAAAGGCGCATAGACCTGATTTGCATATCAAAGGTTACACGGCTGTTGAACTCGATTATATGTTCCGCAAAGCGAAAGTCAGCGTATCGGAAGGTTTGACCCTATTGAAAGAAGCCGGTTTACAATCGCTTCCGGGCGGTGGTGCGGAAATATTTGCACCCGAAATCCGCGAAAAAATATGTGCGGACAAAGTGGATGCCGACGGTTGGTTGGAAATCCATAAAACGGCACACCAAATGGGCATGCATTCCAACGCGACAATGTTGTACGGCCATATTGAAAGTTATGCAGATCGCATCGATCACATGCGTCGACTTCGCGATTTGCAGGACGAAACGAACGGATTCTTTACGTTTATTCCGCTCAAATTCCGCAACAAAAACAACGACATGAGCCATGTCAAGGAATCGAGCGTTACGGAAGACATGCGTTTATATGCGATTGCACGTATTTATCTGGACAATTTCCCGCATCTGAAAGCCTATTGGCCAATGCTCGGACGCGACAATGCGCAACTGACGTTGAACTATGGCGTGGACGATCTTGACGGTACGATCGACGACACAACCAAAATCTACACGATGGCTGGAAGCGAAGAACAATCACCGTCCATGAATACCGAACAACTTGTCGCGATGATCCGTCAGGCGAGGAGAGAACCGTTGGAACGCGATACGCTTTACAATATTGTCAATGATTTTGCGGAAGAAAAATCCGAAGCGACGATTTAAAAAGTGTTTTGTCTGAGGAGATTTCTCCCTTCGGTCGAAATGACGATGCATGTTAATTTTCTAAAAAGGTTAATTGCCTTTGTTTAGTGTTTTTTACATAGCGCCAAACCATAATTTATAAATCATAATTCATAATTTCCAATGAACTTCTACACGAGAAAATGGATCAAACCGGGCGACCTTAATCCAAACGGCTCTCTTTTTGGTGGCGCTTTGCTGCAATGGATTGACGAGGAAGCGGCTATCTACGCGATTATTCAGCTCGGCTGCAACCGGGTTGTGACGAAATACATGTCCGAAATCAATTTTGAAAATCCGGGAAGGCCGGGCGACATTATCGAACTGGGTTTGAAAGCGACAAGCTTCGGACGCACGTCGATCACATTGACTTGTCAGGTTCGTAACAAAATCACCAAAAATATCATATTGACCGTCGACAAAATCGTCTTCGTTCATCTTGATGAAAACGGGAACCCAGCGCCGCACGGCAAAACGGAAATTACCTATACAGATGAAAGACTGAGGGAAGATTAACGATTCCTTCTTTTTGTCAATATAAAAAACAGGTTCGTACTTGTGTACGAACCTGTTTTTTATATTGACGTACTGGTCAAAGGCTTGAGGCACAGGTATTGAAACGCGTTTCAATGCCTGTTGTTTTTTTGGGGTTAAAATGGCTGTAAATGAAGAAAACTATAAACAAAAAACAGCCGCCAAAAAACTTGACGGCTGCAATATAAATCGTTCGAAGACTAACGTTTATTATCTTCCCAATACGTAGGAGAAAATCAACGGCGCAACAATCGTCGCATCGCTCTCCACTACATAAGAAGGCGTCGTTGGCGCAAGTTTCCCCCAAGTGATTTTTTCGTTGGGAACCGCTCCGGAATAAGAACCATAAGAAGTCGTAGAATCCGAAATCTGACAGAAGTATTGCCACAAAGGCACGTCTGTCCATTCCAAATCCTGCGCCATCATCGGAACGACACATATTGGAAAATCACCGGAAATGCCACCGCCGATCTGGAAAAATCCAATACCGCGGCCAGCGCTCAGTTCACGGTATTGCTCCGTCAACCAAACCATATATTCAATACCTGATTTAACTGTGCTGGCTTTTAATTCCCCTTTGATGACATAGCTAGCAAAAATATTGGCCGTCGTACTGTCTTCCCAACCTGGGCAGACAATCGGCAAATTCTTTTCGGCTGCCGCCAAAATCCAACTGTCTTTTGGATCAATTTCGTAATATTGTTCCAGTTCGCCGCTCAATACGGTTTTGTACAAAAACTCATGTGGAAAATAACGTTCGCCTGCGTCTTCCGCTTTTCTCCATTGCGCATATAGATGATCCTGCAAACGACGGAACGCTTCTTCTTCCGGAATGCAGGTATCCGTTACGCGGTTGTAGTGGTGATCCAACAAATCCTGTTCGTCCTCAGCCGTCAAATAACGATAACCCGGAACTCTTTTATAGTGAGAATGCGCAACAAGGTTCATCACGTCTTCTTCCAGATTGGCACCTGTACAGGAAATCATGTGAATCTTGTCCTGACGGATCATTTCAGCCAAAGTAACGCCCAGTTCAGCAGTACTCATCGCACCACCAAGCGAAACAAGCATCTTGCCGCCTTCGTTCAATAATTTTTCGTATCCCTGCGCCGCATCCACCAAAGATGCCGCATTAAAATGTCGGTAGTTGTGCTCAATAAATTGAGAAATAGGTCCTTTTGTTGACATTATAAATGATGATTTATGTGTGGCGCAAAAATAGGCAATATTGATGAGGAATTTGGTAATTTGAGGATTTGATAATCTGATAATGTATGGTGAATCCAGCTTCAGAATCTGCCGTTGTTGGTCGCTGACCAACTGGCGTCTCCGTAGATTGTAAAAATCTAAAACCAACTGTGGATTTTTGCGCCAGCCATCAGGCGAAGCAACGTCCATAATGTCGTGGTTTTCCCACAATCCGTTTGCATCGCGAAAAGTTGAAATGCCGCTTTCTGCACTGATTCCGGCACCGGTTAGGACGACGATTTTTTTCATCCCATGAAAATACGATGCTTTTTATATTGGTCACAATCGGATTCGTATATAAAAAAAGAGCCACGACAATGTCGTGGCTCCGAAATATGGATGAGGAATCAGGATTATTTACCTTCTTCTTCTTTCAATTTTGCTTTGATTTCAGCTAAAGCTCCAAGATCGCCAAGCGTTGTTTTTTCGCTCTTAGCTTGATTTTGGATGTTTTTAACTGCTTGTTTAGTAGATTCCTGTTCAGCGCGAGCTTCTTTTTTCACCGCTTCTTCCGCAGCGTGGTGAGCTTGTTCCCAGATGCGGGCGTGGCTCAATACGATACGTTTTTCGTTGCGGTCAAATTCGATGACCATGAAGTTGTTGGTATCGTCTGCGTTTACAGATGTACCGTCTTCTTTTGCCAAGTGGCGGTTAGGAACAAATCCTTCCAAACCGTAAGGCAACTGAACGATTGCGCCTTTTTCATCTTTGCGGATAACTGTTCCTTCGTGGATGGAACCGATACCGAAAGTAGATTCAAGCGCATTCCAAGGATCTTCTTCCAGCTGTTTGTGTCCCAACTGCAATTTGCGGTTTTCCTTGTCGATCGCCAAGATAATGATGTCGATGTTTTCACCAACTTTAGTGTATTCGGATGGGTGGTTGAAACGTTTCAACCAGCTCAAGTCGCTAATGTGGATCATACCGCCAATACCTGGTTCCAATTCAACGAACACGCCGTAAGGAGTGATGTTTTTGACGACACCAGTGTGTTTGCTGTTTTCAGGGTATTTGTTTTCGATAGTTTCCCAAGGATCTTCCGTCAATTGTTTGATGGAAAGGCTCATTTTGCGCGCTTCTTTGTCCAAAGTAACGACTCTAGCTTCGTGTTCGTCGCCCAATTTGAAGAATTCCTTAGCGTTGATTGGTGTGTTTGCCCAAGTGATTTCACTTACGTGAACCAAACCTTCGACACCTGGAAGGATTTCCAAGAAAGCACCGTAGTCTTCGATATTGACAACTTTACCTTTTACGGTAGCGCCTTCAACGATTGCTTCAGGCAACACGTCCCAAGGGTGTGGCGTCAATTGTTTCAAACCAAGGCTGATACGTTTTTTGTCGTCGTCGAAATCCAATACAACCACGTTGACTTTCTGATCCAACTTCAATACTTCCGCTGGATGAGAGATACGTCCCCATGAAATATCGGTGATGTACAATAAACCGTCCAAACCGCCAAGATCCATGAACGCACCGAAGTCTGTAATGTTTTTAACGGTACCTTCCAATACTTGACCTTTTTCCAGTTTGCTGATGATTTCAGCTCTTTGAGCTTCGATATCACTTTCGATAAGGGCTTTATGGGAAACGACAGCATTTTTAATCGTTTCGTTGACTTTAACGACTTTGAATTCCATTGTTTTGCCAACGAATTGGTCGTAGTCAGTAACTGGTTTGACGTCGATCTGAGAACCTGGCAAGAATGTTTCCATGCCAAATACGTCGACGATCAAGCCACCTTTTGTTTTGCTGGTAACTTGTCCTGTAACGATTTCGCCGGTTTTGTGTACTTCCACGATTCTTTCCCAAGCGCGGTAGATACGTGCAGAGCGGCGGCTAAGGTCAAGATGACCGTTGCGGTCTTCTTTTTCCAATACCATTACTTCTACAGTGTCGCCGATGGACAAAGAAGGAAGGTCACGAAATTCGTTCAAGGAAATCAAACCGTCGGATTTGAATCCGATGTTGATGACAGCGTCTGTTTTAGTAAGGCCTACTACAGTACCTTCTACCAGTTCACCATCTTCGATCTGTACGAAAGTGTCGTCATACACTTTGTCGTATTTGTCTTTTTCTTCTTGTGTGTAGTGAGCAACGTTACGTTTGTCAACACTCCAGTCGAAATCGTCGTGAGCAGTTTCTTTAACCGCCACCTCTTGTTGCGCAGGTGCATTTGTTGTCGCTGTAGTTGCCTCAGTTGCTACTGGTGCATTCTCCTGTGCTTCAGCGTTTGGATTAACAATATTGTTTTCGCTCATAAAAAATTCCCGAGGGATTTGATTCGGGAGTGCAAAGGTACTATTTTTTCTGCTACCGTGAACTATTTTCACTGTACATTTGCGCGCGCAAATCATTTATGTACAAGCTTCATCTAAAAGTTAAGAAGGCGATTCTCGCTTTTCTGGATTTTTTCTATCCGTTGTTCCGAAAGATTGTGCCCCAACAGACGTTTTATTACGCGGCTTGCGGCGGCGGCAATCTTTTGCTGAGCATCATTCTCTACCCATTGATCTACAATTTTGTTTTGAAACAACAAGTATTGCATATTGGATCGGTTGCGATTTCGGCGCATATTGCGACATTGTTCCTTACGTTTTTGGTGACGTTTCCGATTGGTTTTTACCTCAGTATGTTTGTCGTTTTTCAAGGATCCGAACTTCCCAAAAAAATACAGCTTTTCCGGTATTTCGTCGTCGTATTGGGCTGTCTGTTCCTCAATTACGTATTGATGAAACTGTTTGTCGGCGTATTTCATTGGTGGTCAACACCTTCTTACTATATCAACGTCGTATTAGTGACGGCGTTCAGCTATTTTTCCCAAAGGCATTTTTCTTTCCGAAAGAAAAATCCGTCGGACACATTGCTCGACGAAGTCAAAAAATGATTAACTTCGCTATCCTCAAAAAAATCAAGGGACTAAAATAGCGGAATATTTTAGGTGGCATTTAAAATAGGAAATTTGCGGGCGTATTGTTATCTTTAAAGACAATTGCTAACGCAAATAAAAGATACAATTCTACAATGGCAACACGCACGAAAAAGTCTACTAACGTAACTTCCGAAGAGAAGGAAACGGCTCCGGTAGCCGCTAAAACTTCAAAAAAGAAACCCACGGAAGCCAAGGCTTCGGTCGAGTCGGTACTAGCGCACAACCACGATCTATACGAAAAACTGGAATCCTATTTCGGCTTCAAAGGCTTCAAAGGTCGCCAGGAAGAAGCCATCAACAGTTTGCTGAGCGGCAAAGACACATTTGTCATCATGCCTACGGGCGGCGGCAAAAGCCTTTGTTACCAATTGCCGGCGATGATATTGGACGGTTGCGCGATTGTCGTCAGCCCATTGATCGCCTTGATGAAAAATCAGGTCGACTTGGTACGCGGCTACAGCGAAAACGACAATGTTGCGCATTTTTTGAACTCTTCTTTGAACAAAGGCCAGATCAAGCAAGTAAAAGAAGACCTGCTCGCCGGAAAAACAAAATTGCTGTACGTCGCGCCCGAAACGCTGACCAAACAGGAAAACCTGGATTTTTTCAAGGATCTGAAACTGTCTTTTTTTGCGGTGGACGAGGCGCACTGTATTTCGGAATGGGGACACGATTTCCGTCCCGAATATCGCCGTCTGAGCGAAATGATGCAAAACATCAATCCTGATTTGCCAATTATCGCCCTCACCGCAACAGCTACGCCAAAAGTTCAGAGCGACATCGTGAAAAATCTGGATCTACGTGATCCGAACATTTATATTTCTTCTTTCAACCGCGCCAATCTTTATTATGAAGTACTGCCGAAACTGAAAAAAGAACAAACGATCAAAAGTATCGTCCGTTTCATTTCCCAGAACAAGGGAAAAAGCGGCATCATCTATACTTTGAACAGAAAAACGACGGAAGAACTGGCGGAATTGTTGGTTGCCAACAATATAAAGGCGGTCGCTTACCATGCTGGTCTGGACGCGAAACTGCGCGCCGATCGTCAGGATCAATTCTTGAACGAAGATGTGCAGGTCATCGTCGCCACGATTGCATTTGGGATGGGTATTGACAAACCGGACATCCGTTTTGTCATCCACTACAATATTCCAAAATCAATCGAAAACTACTACCAGGAAACGGGACGAGCCGGTCGTGACGGTCTGGAGGGAAAATGCCTATTGTACTATTCCCACAAAGACGTTTCCAAACTGGAACATTTGATGCGTGACAAACCGTTGAGTGAAAGGGAAGTCGGCGCGCAGCTGATTTCCGAAACTGTCGCATTGGCGGAAACTTCCGTTTGTCGTCGAAAGGTATTGATGCACTATTTCGGGGAAGATTGGCACGATGAAAACTGCGGCAGTTGCGACAACTGTCTGCATCCGAAAGAAATGATCGAAGCCAAAGACCAAGCGGTTACGGTATTGAAATCCGTCAAAGCATTGGGTGAAAGTTTCGGTATTGACTATGTTGTCAATTTTATATTGGGCAAAGCGACACCTCAAATCACCATGTACCGCCACGAAAAATTGGCACTTTTCGGAACGGGAAAAGACAAGGACGATTTGTTCTGGCACAGTTTAATCAGCCAGATGCTGTTGTCCGATTTTATCCGAAAAGATATTGAGGAATACGGTCTTTTGAAAATGACGCCGGCCGGCGAAAACTATATCAAGAAACCAGTTTCCTACAAAATCGTATTGAACAACCAGTTTGAAGAAGTGGAAGGCGAAGACGAAGAAGATGCTGCCGGTGCGGCTGCCGCGACGGACGAGCGCCTGTTTGAAATGTTGAAAGAACTGCGCCAAAAAGAAGGAAAGCGCAAAGGACTGCCACCGTTCGTTATTTTCCTGGAAAGTTCGCTTCACGATATGGCGACCCTATATCCGACGACGTTGGCGGAGCTGGAAAAATGTCAGGGGGTCGGTAAAGGTAAAGCGCTGAAATACGGAAAGCCTTTCATCACCTTGATCGAGCAATACGTTGCCGACAACAATATTGAAAAACCAGAAGATTTCGTTGTCAAAAGCGTTGCCAACAAAAGCAGCAACAAAATATACATCATCCAAAACGTAGACAAACGTATTCCGTTGGAAACCATCGCGCGCAACAAGGATTTGAAACTGCACGAGCTATTGGAAGAAATGGAAACGATCGCCGCGAGCGGAACCAAACTCAACCTCAACTACGCTATCGACGACATGCTCGACGAATATGAACAGGAGGACATCATCGATTATTTCCGTAGTTGCGAAACGTCGTCTTTGCAGGTCGCGCAGGAAGAACTTTCGGACGGCGGATTTAACTGGGAACAGCTTAAAATCATGCGTATCAAGTTTTTGTGTGAATACGGGAATTAAAGCCGATTTGATAATGGTCAATATAGAAACCGCGAATAAGATTTTCAAAAATCTTATTCGCGGTTTTGTTTTAGATCGTCATTTCGACCGTAGGGAGAAATCTCCTAGTATTTTTCGCCGCCGATGTTAGTGTTATCACCAACATCTAATTACTCATTGCTGGCGCACGCGTGCCGCGTGTGCATTTCCAACCACGTCCAAAAACACCCCAATACAAGTTTCGTATTCTCCGTAATTTTGCAGCTTTATTAAAAACAATTGTATGATAAAAAAATATGTAGCAGTTTTGCTGGCGACGGCGTCGATTGGACTTTATTCCTGCGGAGCGCACTCGGACGAATCGCGCGGAAAACTGGACGAAAGCAATCCCTTTGCGCAAGCAAGCAACTTGCCGTTCAATACGTTTGATTTTGGAAAACTACACAACAGTGATTTTGCGCCCGCATTTGACGAAGGCATGAAAATCCAGTTGGCGGAAGTCGACTCCATTGCGAACAACACCGCTGCGCCGACGTTTGACAATACGATCGTCGCGTTGGAAAAAACAGGACAGTTGCTAAGCAACACAGAATTGGTTTTCAATTTGTTGACCGGTGCCAATACCAATGATTCTTTACAAAAACTGAACGAGGAATACGCTCCAAAATTTGCTGCACACAGCGATGCGATCAACTTGAACGATAAATTGTTCAAACGCGTTTCGGCAATATACGGCCAGCGCAACCAACTGCAACTGGATTCGGAATCCGTTCATCTGGTCGAATATTACTATCAACTTTTCGTAAAGTCTGGCGCAAAATTGTCGGACAGGGACAAGGAAAAACTGAAAAAACTCAACGGCGAAGAAGCTTCGTTAAGTTCCAAATTCAACAATCTGTTATTGGCGGCGGCCAAAGACGGCGCGGTCGTCATCGACAAACAAACCGATTTGGACGGAATGTCCACTTCCGATATTGACGCGGCGGCTTCCGCGGCAAAAGACGCCAACAAAAGCGGAAAATGGGTTCTGCCTTTGCAAAATACTACGCAGCAGCCTTATTTGTCTTCCCTGAAAATTCGAGAAGTCCGAAAGAAAATTTTCGAAGCGTCCTGGAACCGTGCCGAAAAAAGCGACAACGACGACACACGGAAAATCATCAGCCGCATAGCGCAACTTCGCGCGCAAAAAGCACAGTTGTTGGGATTTCCAAACTATGCTGCGTGGAATTTGCAGGACCAAATGGCGAAAACGCCCGATGCAGTCATGCAGTTTTTGAATCAATTGATTCCGCCTACGGTTGCAAAAGGAAAACAAGAAGCGGCTGATATCCAAAACCTTATTCGTTCGCAAAAAGACACGTTCCAATTGGCACCTTGGGATTGGGACTATTATTCCGAACAAGTGCGCAAGGCAAAATATGATCTCGACGAAAGTGAAATCAAACAGTATTTTGTATTGGACAGTGTATTGAAAAACGGCGTTTTCTATGCAGCGAACCAATTGTACGGACTTTCTTTCAAGGAAAGAAAAGACATTCCTGTTTACCAAAAAGACGTGCGCGTTTTTGAAGTTTTTGACCAAAATGATTCTTCGTTGGCGTTGTTCTATTGCGATTATTTCAAAAGGGACAACAAAAGCGGTGGCGCTTGGATGAGCAATATTCTGAATCAATCCAAATTGTTCCACCAAAAACCGGTTGTGTACAACGTTGGCAATTTTACCAAACCTGCGGATGGGCAACCTGCTTTGATCAGTTTTGATGACGTGACGACGATGTTCCATGAATTTGGACACGCATTGCATGGTATGTTTGCAGCGCAACAATATCCGTCTTTGTCAGGCGCCAATACGGCAAGGGATTTTGTGGAATTTCCGTCTCAGTTCAACGAGCATTGGGCGCTTTATCCGTCGATCCTTGTTAATTACGCCAAAAACTACAAAACAGGTGAAACCATTCCGCAAACCTTGATCGACAAAATCAAGAAGGCCGGCACATTTAACCAAGGATATGCGTTCGGCGAATATTTGGCAGCGGCTGGTTTGGATATGGAATGGCACACATTGACCGCCAATACGCCGGAGCAAAACGTGGATCGTTTTGAAGTGCAGTCTTTGAATAAATTGGGAACGAACCTTTCCTACATTCCGCCACGTTACCGCTCGTCTTATTTTCTGCATATTTGGGCAAATGGTTATTCTGCCGGATATTATGCCTATTGCTGGAGCGAAATGCTGGACGACGACGCCTATGCTTGGTTTGAAGAGCATGGCGGACTTTCCAGAGCCAACGGTCAGTATTTCCGGGACAAAATATTGTCGCGCGGCAATTCGGAAGAACTTGGCGCATTGTATCGCCAGTTCAGAGGCCATGCACCTAGCATTGGACCGCTGTTGAAAAACAGAGGATTGCAATAAACCGAACAATACCGTAGAGGAGTGTTGCATACGCCCCTACGGTATTGTTCCAAATCTGTTTACCTTTGCGGCGCTTATTTTTGGCAAGGTTCATGATAAATAAGGATAATATCCGAGGAAAGACAGCAATGAAATTGAAAATAGCAGCGGTAATGTTATCCCTTTTGCCCTTTTTATTATATGCGCAATACAACACTATACATCTACAGCCCAATACGCGTTATTCCAAAACATCGGACGTGGCGGCAACGACCCAGATGAATCTATATGGTCAAAACTACGTGTATGCCGTAACCGCCAATATCAAAACGGATTACGACATCATAGAAAAAACAGCAAACGGTTATCAGGTTCAAATAACGCTGGACGCCATCAACAGCGAACTCAGCAGTAACGGCGTCAAGATGTCTTTTAACTCGCAAAAAGACACGTTGGCCAATATGGAAGATACCGTTTTTGCAAAACCGCTGTCCGACATATTGGGCGAAACGGACAATGTCGTAGTCGATTCGGCTGGTTCTATTTTGCAATCCGACACCTCGCAGACGCACCGAAAAGCTGCCGAATACGTCACCAGCACTTTGCTTTTCGGCAATGATTACAGTATTGGAAAAAAGCTGGACATCATTTTCCATTTCAAGGATTCCGTCAAAGTCGGCACAACCTGGATCGATTCCGTTTCGACAAAAGACGGTTTTAAGATCGATACTTTTTCCGTAGAAAAAATAGTCAACAAAATCATCACCGTCGTTGTGAAAGGAAAAGTGAGCCGAACGCTTCCCGTCCAGCAAGGAACGACGACCGCGATGGCACATTTTTCGGGCAATACCAATACTGTTTTGCAAATTGCAGAATCGACAGGGATTATCTACAGCCGAAAAATGCAAACCAATATCCAAAGTCACATAAACGTCAACGGCGCGGACATTCCGATAAGTTCGCAAATACAATTAAATGAAGTTGTGCAATAATCATTACCTTGTACAACAAATACACTCAATCGTACCGAACATGAAAAAAGCTACTAAAAATAAAACAGAAAACACTATTCCAGATATATCTGCCGCACCCTCCAAGCCTGTAAACGAAAAACCGCAGCAGGAAATCAAAGAGGAGATTAAAGAAACGAAGAAACCAGTCAAAAAAGCTGCCCCCAGAAAGAAGAAAACGGAGACTGCCAATATAGCGGAACCTACCGCACCAATAGAGGAAAGTCTTCCACCGAAAACCGAAAAAGGACCTGTTGCGGAAGTAAAAAAAGTAATCAAAAAGGCTACGCCAAGAAAAAAGAAAACACTAGAAACGGAATCTGCTAGTACAGCGGAGGCTGCGCCAATAGTGCAAAAAACATCACCAGAAGCAGAAAAAGCGCCGGCCGCGGAAGTAAAAAAAGTAATCAAAAAGGCTACGCCAAGAAAAAAGAAAACACTAGAAACGGAATCTGCTAGTACAGTAGAGGCTGCGCCAATAGTGCAAAAAACATCACCGGATGCAGAAAAAGCACCGGCCGCGGAAGTCAAGAAAACGATCAAAAAAGCCGCTGCGAAAAAGACGACAGCCACTAAAAAAGTTGCCGTTCCAAAAGTGGAAACGGAACCAGAAGAAAGCATTGCGAAAGCAACGACGGCTCCTTCCATAAAGAAAAGCAACGACGTAAAAGTCGTTTTGCAGCTGCAGTTCAGCACCGAACATGGACAAACGATTTGGGTGACAGGTTCCGGACAGTTTTTGGGCGACAGCGTATTGAAGCAGATGCACTTTCAGGACAAAGACCATTGGCGTTTGGAATTGACGGTGGACGCCGGCAAGATTTCGGAAGATATCCAATATCGCTACCACGTCAAAAATGCAGACGGAAGCTTCTTGAACGACTATCAGGAAAAGACAATTCCGTTGAAAAATTTGCAGTTTCCGGTTTTGTTTGTGCGCGATTTTTGGAGTTATGCAGGCTATCACGACAACGTGTATTACAAAGCGCCTTTTGATTATTTGATCCAGCGTGGCGAAACTTCGGATAAAGATGTTTCGTCCGCGACGACGCATTTGTTTCAGGTAAAAGTGCCTTATCTCTTGCCGAACGAAGGTGTTTGCATATTGGGCTCCGATCCGATATTGGGCGGTTGGGACGAAACGCAATTTCAGAAACTCAACTACGACACCAAACAACGCATTTGGAAAGGTGCTTTTTCCGTAAAGGAATTTAATTTTTCCATTGAATACAAATACGGCATTTACGACAAAACGACCAACGAAATAGTCAGGTTGGAAAACGACGAAAACCGACAGACCTTTACGCTCGGCGAAAAAAGCTTGATCGTGCAAAACGACGGTTTTATCCGTTTGGTCGAAAAGCTTTGGAAAGGTGCGGGCGTCAATATTCCGCTGTTCAGCATACGAACAGAAAAGGATTTTGGCGTGGGGGATTTTGGTTCGATCAAGACGATTATTGACTGGATGTCTTTGACTGGCCTGAAACTGTTGCAGTTGTTGCCGATCAACGACACGACCGTTAACAAAACCTGGGAAGATTCTTATCCTTATTCCGCGATTTCCGTTTTCGCGATCCATCCAATATACATAGATCTTTCGCAGTTGCTGACACCTGAACTGTTGGCAAACGAAAACGTAAAAACGCTATTGGAAGAAGGGAAATCGCTCAATACATTGCCGCAAATCGATTATGAAAAAGTTTTCCGTATCAAATGGGAACTGATCGAAATCGCTTATGCCGCGTTGAAAAAAGAAACGACCGTTTCCGCCAAATTCAAAACTTTTGTCCAAAACAACGCGTATTGGTTGAACGCCTACGCCGCGTTTTCCGTATTGCGCGACGAACACAATTCCGCGAACTACGAAAACTGGGAAAACGCGCAAACTTATACGCAGGAAGTATTTGACCATTTATACAAATCAAAAAAAGACCAAATACAGCTTTACTTTTTTGCCCAATATATATTGAGTGAACAGCTATTGGACGCAGTCCAATACGCGCACGCGCACCATATTGTATTGAAAGGCGACATTCCTATTGGCGTGGACCGTTACAGCGTGGACGTTTGGCAAAATCCGACTTTGTTCAATACAAAAATGCAGGCTGGCGCACCGCCTGATTTTTTCACGAAAGAAGGACAGAACTGGAAATTTCCGACTTACGAATGGGACGTCATGGAAAAAGACTACTATGCTTGGTGGAAAAGCCGTTTGTCCAATATGGCGCAGTATTTCGACGCGACGCGTATTGACCACATATTGGGATTTTTCCGCATTTGGAGTATTCCGGAAGATCAGGTGCAAGGTTTGCTAGGCTATTTTCAGCCTTGCCTGCCCGTCGACGAAAAAGAATTTGTGGAATGGAACATTCCGTTCGACCACGAACGCTATTGCACACCGTTCATCAACGAACAGATTTTGCTCGAAACTTTCGGCGACGTGACGGATTACGTGAAAGCGGCATTTTTGGAAATGAACGAAAAAGGTATCTTCCGTTTCAAGGAAGCGTTCAATACACAAAAGAAAATCCAAGCCGTTTTTGACCAATATGAACGCAACGCGCACAATGACTGGCTTTTGCGCTGCCTGCTCGGTTTGACAGCCAACGTGCTTTTGATTCCGGACCAGCAAGTCGGAAAATATCATTGCCGTTTTAATCTGCACGAAACGAGTTCGTATGCGCATTTGGATGATTGGGAAAAGAAACAACTGTATTTTCTGTACCTCAACTACTATTTTGAAAGACAGGAAAACTTTTGGCGAAAAATCGGTTTTAAACAATTGAGCGCCATCACCAGTAGCACGGACATGATGATTTGCGGCGAAGATCTCGGTTTGGTTCCGCACGTCGTTCCGATGGTCATGGGACAGCTCGGCGTATTGGGTTTGAAAATCCAGCGTATGGCGAGCGACGCATCGTCGGAGTTTACCAATCCGCTCGAAGTCGATTTTCTCAATGTCGTGACGCCGACCACGCACGATATGGCGCCGATCCGCAATTGGTGGAACAGCCAGTCCAGTGAGGAAAAAGATAATTTTTACAAAACGCAACTTGGCCAACAAGGATTTGCGCCCGATAAATGCGACGCATCCATCGTCAGCCAGATCGTGTTTGAACACATGCAGTCGCCGGCCTTGTGGAGCGTGTTTTTGATACAGGACTTATTGGCGATGGAAAACGCAACTGCCAATCCCAATATGGAAATGGACATCATCAACCGTCCAGAAGTTGCGCGTTTCTATTGGCGTTACCGCATGCACCTCTCGGTCGAACAATTGATAAAAGAAGAACAACTCAACGGAAAAATTAAAAATTTGCTGCAACTTAGCAACCGTTAAAAAACGAAAAAAAATATGTCGCAATTAATGGATCAGTTACAGGAAACCGTCCAATATATCAAGTCCCAATATAGCGAAACGCCTTTGGCGGGCATCGTATTGGGCAGCGGTCTGGGAAATTTTGTTTCCGAAATCAAGATCGAAAAAGAAATTCCTTACGAAGACATTCCGCATTTTCCGGTAAGCACCGTAAAAGGACATTTGGGGAAATTGGTTTTCGGTGAGTTGGAAGGGAAAAAAGTCGTTGCAATGGCAGGGCGTTTCCATTTTTATGAAGGTTACACGCCGCAGCAGATTGCGTTTCCCATACGCGTGATGAAACTATTGGGCGTACAGCATTTGCTACTTTCCAATGCGAGCGGTTGCGTCAATACAAGTTTCAAAGTCGGCGACCTCATGCTGATCAACGACCATATCAGTTTCTTCACCGTCAATCCGCTGATCGGACCAAACGAAGATAGTTTGGGTACGCGCTTCCCTGATATGAGCGAGCCTTACAGCAAAAAACTCCTCGCAAAAGCCAAAGCAATAGGAGCGGAGCTAAACTACGATCTGAAAGAAGGTGTTTATCTCGCTGTGACGGGGCCTACGTTTGAAACGCACGCCGAATATCGATTGATAAAAGCGGTCGGTGCAGACGTCGTCGGCATGAGTACCGTACAGGAAGTCATCGTCGCAAGACATTGCGACATGGAAGTATTTGCAATCAGTGTCGTTACGGACATGGGGATTCGCGATACGGACGACGAAATCACGCACGAAGAAGTATTGGCAGCAGCAAAAGCCGCCGAACCCAAAATGAGCATGATTTTCAGAAAAATCGTCGCTTCTTTTTAAAAAACTTTGCATAAAAATTTGGCTGGCAAAAAATGAGCTGCTATATTTGCACTCCCAATCGAACGGGAGCTTAGCTCAGCTGGTTTAGAGCACCTGCCTTACAAGCAGGGGGTCACAGGTTCGAACCCTGTAGCTCCCACAAAAAAAGCAGTTATGACGTAAATTCATAGCTGCTTTTTCATTGGGTTGTTTGCCGCCGTTTTTGATGAAAAGTCAATATATTTGTTTTCTTCTTTTCTTGATAAAAAAGAACATACGATCAAGTCAAAATATCTAAATAAAAATCTGTGAATCTTTGGCTCAGAAGATCATGCAGAAAAATTAAATCAAAGCCGTATGAAGATTGCTTTTGCCATGAAGTTGTTACCCGATTGCGTGGACGAATACAAAAAACGCCATAATGCAATATGGCCAGAACTGGCGCAGTTGCTAAAAGAAAAAGGCATCGCCAACTATTATATCTTTTACCAGAAAACAACCAACTTGCTTTTTGCGGTCCAGGACCAAACGCAGGGTTCGTCCCAAGACCTCGGCAACGAGTTAATCGTCCAAAAATGGTGGCAATACATGAGTGACCTTATGGAAACCAATATCGACTTTTCGCCCAAAACGGAGCTATTGGAAGAAGTTTTCTTTTTGCCTTAATATATTTCGTCCGGTGACGGTAATCGGTTTCAATTTATTTGAAATAAACCGGAAATATATGTTGCCAATTTCCTGTACAATAGGATGGTGTACGACGCAGGGCTTCCTGAAAAAGATCGGGTAACTTACGCCGATCCTCCAATAGTTTCAGAACATGATGCATTGGTTCCTTTTGGCTTGAAAGAAGCAAAAATTAGTTGTGATCATCGATGAGCGATCCTATATTCAAAAGAAAAATCCCTTCACTTTAAACCGATGAGGGGATTTTCTCATACAGGACAGTTCGGGATAGTTTCTTTCTTGTATTGCATTATTTTTATGCCAATAAGCGACAATGCTTACGCTTGCTATATTGTCGAAACTTGCCAAAATATCACACAATTTTTAATATGAAATGGATACGTTTTTACTTATTGCTTGGGGTCATAAGCTGTCTATTGGGCGTTCAGGCGCAAAATACGCCTGCGCCGATTAAGTTGATACAATTTGTATTGACGCCCGACAAAACCGACTGGACGTACAAAGTCAACGAAAATGCGTCGGTCAAACTGATGGTTTTGAAATATGGCGTCCCAATACAGAATGTATCGGTCGATTATGAACTTGGCCCAGAAATGCTGAAACCCGAAAAAAAGGGGAATCTTATATTGAAAAATGGAGAAGGGACAATCAATATGGGAACGTCTTCCGAACCGGGATTCCGGCAATTGACCGTCCAAACAGAATACGAAGGCCGTGTTTACAAAGACCTAGTCAAGGTTGCTTATTCACCCGAAAAAATTCTTCCCACGGTTGCGTTTCCCGACGATTTTGTACAGTATTGGAACAAGGCAAAAGCGGAAGCCGCCAAAGTTCCGATGGATGCACAGATCACGCCGATGCCACAGTTTTCGACGACGAAAGTGGATGTTTTTCTGGTGAATTTGCAGAACTACAAAAATGGACAACGTTTATATGGCTATTTGTGCAAACCAAAAGCCGCGGGCAAATATCCGGTTTTGTTTTCGCCGCCGGGTGCTGGTGTCAAACAGATTCAGCCGTTAATCTCTTATGCCGAACAAGGTTATATCAGTTTCAATATTGAAATTCACGGCATTTCCCCGCTTTTGGACAAGGAAACCTACGCCAATATAAGTAATGCCATGGGCGAATATCCACAGCGAGATATGGACAGTCGCGACGGCTATTATTACAAAGCAGTGTATTTAGGTTGCGTGCGAAGTATTGATCTTTTGTGCAGTCAACCCGAATGGGACGGCAAAAATGTCATCGTTACGGGCGGAAGTCAGGGCGGCGCATTGACAATTGTAACGGCAGGACTGGATAAACGCGTGACTTGTCTGGCGGCTTTTTATCCGGCTTTGTCGGACATGACGGGATATTTGCACAATAGAGCAGGCGGTTGGCCGCATCTTTTGAACGAACAACATCAGTCCATCAACAACACGCCTGCTAAAATCAATACGCTCCGTTATTACGATGTGGTCAATTTTGCCAAACAAATCACTGTTCCAGGTTTTTATTCCTGGGGGTACAACGACAATGCATGTCCGCCTACATCCGTTTTTTCCGCGGTCAATTCCATAAAAGCGCCCAAAGAAATTGTCATTACGCCGCCTTCGGGACATTGGCGCTTTGATGAAAGCAACCAAAAATCTTTGGACTGGATCAAAAAACAACTGAAATAAACGAAAAATGGATACAAAGGAGATTTCTCACGCCGTTCGAAATGACGTTGAAACTTAAAAAGTGTTACTAATGGAGTCGCGTCATTTCGAGTGAGGTACGAGCGAGAAATCTCCCTATCATTGATCTAATAAATCTTAAACAGCGGATACTTACAAACTTAAACAAGTCAATATGTCAACAAGAAAAATTTTATTGGGATTGATCGCCTTGGTTTTGCTGTCGTCGTTTATTGGCATCCAATTAGAAAAACCGACGCTGTACATTATTGGTGATTCGACCGTCAAAAATGGTTCCGGCAAAGGTGCCGACGGACTTTGGGGCTGGGGAAGTTTGCTCGGAGAATATTTTGATACGTCAAAAATAAGGGTTGACAACCGTGCACTTGGTGGCAGGAGCAGCCGTACTTTTATCACGGAAGGCCATTGGGACGACATTTTGAAAACCTTGAAAAAAGGAGATTACGTCATGATGCAGTTTGGACATAACGACGGCGGCGCATTGGACGATACGTCGCGCGCCAGAGGTACGATAAAAGGTATCGGCGACGAACGAAAAGATATTTACAATCCGATTCGAAAAGTCAACGAAACCGTTTACACGTATGGCTATTACATGCGAAAATTTGTCAACGACGCCAAAGCCAAAGGTGCAATCCCGATTGCTTGTTCGCCGATTCCGCGCAACGATTTCAAGGACGGAAAAGTGAAACGTGGCAACAGCGACTACGGACTTTGGGCAAAACAAATAGCTGCACAAACGGACGCTTTTTTCATTGATCTCAACAACAGTATTGCGGACCAATACGACAGAATGGGCGCAGACGCCGTCAAGCCATTTTTCCCGAAAGACCACACGCATACCAATCTGCAAGGAGCGCAACTGAATGTTTCAAAAGTTGTGGAAGGCATCCAAAAACGCAACAATTGTGATTTGAAATCCTTTTTGAAAAACAAATAAACAGGAAACCACAGGACAGGTCAACGACGAACAAACATTAATATTGATATTCACGATTAACTTTTTGCCATGAAAACGAACAGATTTCTTTTTTCCGTCGCAGCATTGTTGATATTGTCAGCCAATACATTTGCACAGCGACTTCCTTCCAAAAAAAACATAGTTGCCAATATGCGTTTGGCAAATCAATATTTTATGGACAAATGGCCCGATCCGGGAAAAACGATTTTTACCAATATCGAACGTCCTTCCAATATCTGGACAAGAGCGGTTTATTACGAAGGTTTGATGGCTTTGTACCGCATTGATCCGCAAAAAAAATATTACGATTATGCAGTGGATTGGGGCGAAAAACACCAATGGGGACTGCGCGGCGGCGCTACGACTACGAATGCGGACAACTATTGCTGCGGTCAGACTTATATTGACTTGTACCGAATAGACAAAAAGGAAGAGCGCGTAAAAGACATTACGACCTGCCTTAACAATATCATTTCCAACACACAGAACGACGCTTGGAGCTGGGTCGACGCCATCCAGATGGGAATGCCCGTATTTACGAAAATGGGTGTATTGTCGGGCGACAACAAATATTTCGACAAAATGTACGCAATGTACAGTTTTACCAAAAACAATCACGGCGGCAACGGCTTGTACAACAAACAAGAACATCTGTGGTGGCGCGACAAGGATTTCGTACCGCCTTACAAGGAACCGAACGGAGAAGACTGTTACTGGAGTCGCGGCAACGGTTGGGTATTGGCGGCACTCGTTCGTGTATTGGACGAATTGCCACAGACCGATGCACACTATGCCGAATATTTGCAGGATTTCAAGGATATGTGCGCTGCGTTGCTAAAAATCCAGCAACATGACGGATTGTGGACGGTAAGCCTGCATGCCCCGAACCATTTTGGCGGAAAGGAAATTTCTGGTTCGGCGTTGTTTACGTACGGATTTGCGTGGGGCGTGAGAAAAGGATTTTTGGACAAAAAAGCGTATTCGCCTGCTATTGCAAAGTCATGGAACGCAATGACAAAAGACGCGCTGCACAAAGACGGTGCTTTGGGATATGTACAGGGAACGGGCAAAGAACCGAAGGACGGTCAGCCAGTTACGTACACAAGCAAACCCGATTTTGAGGATTACGGTTTGGGCTGTTTTTTGTTGGCAGGAAGCGAAGTGTATAAACTGAAATAAGTTTTTTTTAGCTAAAAGCTTAAAGCGCAAAGCCTAAAGCAGGAACATTATATCTGAATTTCAAATCTGGCGCAAGTGTTCTTCGGAACACTTGTGCTAGTTTTTTTTATTTTCCGAGGTTCGTGTCCGCACGGACCTCCAAACTTTTACCATTTCCAATAGAAACCGCTGAAACGGTTAGTATATAGGTTTGTCCGATTCCCACGCATTTATTCGTGGGCTAAAGATGTCGTTAATGTGAAACAAACTTCAATCCGATAATCGAACTAATCAACGTCACTAAAAAGAATACACGCCAAAAAGTTGCCGGTTCTTTAAACACCAAAATTCCCACCAATACCGTTCCTACGGCGCCGATTCCCGTCCAGACAGCGTAAGCTGTTCCAATTGGAAGCGTTTGTACGGCTTTCATCAACAGCAGCATGCTGATCGTCAACGAAACCAAAAAACCCGTATACCACCAATACATTTCCGTTCCAGTCGTAGCGTTTGCCTTACCCAAACAAGACGCAAATGCGACCTCGCACAAACCTGCAATAACCAACAATATCCAGTTCATTCGTTTTGATTTGACGCAAAGTTCCGTATTCTTTCTGCTGAAAACAAATGAATACGTTTTCATTTTTGTTTTGAAAGGAAAAATATAATGCCACCGCATTACGATTCGTATTTTGAAAAAATGATTTTTTATAATCATTTCATCCCTTCGTGGTTACTGCGATTAATCCTAAAAGGCTGACTGATTGTAGCAACAAATGACGATGTAATTTTTGTTTAGACCGTAAGTTTTCATCGCCATTTCGATCAACGGAAGAAATCTCATTCTTGTCAATATCAACATTTTATCAATCCTAAACAGGCTTTCGAGACCAATACTTTTCTATCCTTTTTCACTTTAACGCTTGGTTTGCATTTCACCCAAAGCTTGAACTGCATTACATTTCAGCATTATAATAACTTTCTTTTTTGTGGAAGCTAACGCTTGTTGCTTGCCTCCTGTTTCAAAAAAGCGGAATTTTGCAGGATGGAAAAACGCGCATTGACTATTTCGTTGATTGTAGGTGGGGCTTTTTTGATGGAAAATTTGGATAGCACGGTTATTTCTACGGCGTTGCCGGCAATGGCGGCATCTTTCCATACGCAAACGGTTTATTTGAGTGCGGGTATTACTTCTTACTTGATCATGTTGGCGGTTTTCATTCCGATCAGTGGCTGGGTCGCGGACAAATACGGTACGCGCAATATATTTGGCGGAGCGATGATTGGTTTTTTGGTCGCGTCCATGTTGTGCGGATTGAGCCAAAACCTTACACAGTTTGTTTGCGCGCGCGTATTGCAAGGTATTGCAGGCGCCATGATGGTTCCCGTCGGACGCCTTTCCGTATTGAAAAACACACAGAAAAAAGATTTGGTCACAGCAATGGCGTATATCACGTGGCCCGGACTGATCGGACCGATTATCGGACCGATTTTGGGAGGTTTGGTGACGACCTATCTGACTTGGCACTGGATATTTTTTATCAACCTTCCGCTCGGTATTGTCGCACTTTTCTTTATCTGGAAATACATCCCCAATACGCACAGCGAATTTGTCAAACCGTTGGACGTTCCTGGTTTTATATTAAGCGCGATCGCGATGTCGGGATTTATGTACGGCATGGAAACGATCAGTAGGGGAGACGTGTCTTGGGTGCAGACGACGATTTTGATATTGGGCAGTATTGGTTTGATGGTGGTCAATTATTTCCAGTCCAAACGCAAAAAATATCCGCTGATCGACTTTTCCATATTGAAAATCAAGACCTACGCGATTACGATTTATTCCGGTTCGCTTACCCGAATGGTGATCGGCATGGCTCCGTTTCTCGTGCCGTTGTTGCTGCAAGTCGGATTTGGACTCAATCCGTTTCATTCAGGCATGATTTACATGGCAAGTATGGTCGGAAGCCTTTCGGTCAAACCTGCCACGATTTCGCTGACGAAAAAGTACGATTTCCGAAAAATGTTGGTCGGCAATGGCATTTTGCTGGCATTGTCTACGATTGCGACGGGATTTCTGGAATCCTACACCCCGTTGTGGCTGACGATTATCGTCATGTTTACGTCTGGTGCTTTTCGTTCGATACAGTTCAGCAGCCTCAATACGTTGGCCTACGCCGATATCCCGATGGAACGAATGAGCAATGCCAATACGCTATACAGCACGGCACAGCAAATGTCCTTAGGAATGGGAATTGCGCTCGGCGCGGTCACTTTGCATATTTCGAGCGTGGTACACCACACGACTGGCGGCAATTATCAGGTAAAAGATTTTCATTTGGCATTTTTTATTATTGGCGTGTTGTCGCTGCTTTCCCTGATCGAATATTTCCGGTTGACGCCGCAGGACGGCATAAGCGTTCGTGGTATTACGACGAAACCGAAAGAAGCGTAAACCCTAACAAATTCAAGCCGACAATATTTTAATTCTAGGATTTTAGCCTGTATTTTTGCATTTTGGCATGAAGAAAAAAACTTCCGACAACAAATATCTTTTGCAGAAATACGGCGGCCTGGCATTCCAGTTTGTCGGCGGTATTGCGATTGGGATTTTTCTGGGCAAATATCTGGACGAAAAATGGTTGCACGGACGCGCCGTTTTCATCTGGACGCTGCCTTTGGTCGTGATTTTTCTCTTGCTGTACGTATTGATCAAAGACGTTTTGAAAAAATAAACGCATTCTCGTTAAAGACAAAAAATGAAAAAATTCAAGTTACCCAAAAGCTATTTCAACCTGTTGCTCCTGTTTGTATTGACGAGTACCGTCTGTCTCGGTTTTAAATACAAACAATACGACGACCGTATTAACTACGATGTCGTGGAAGCGGGCAACGTGTTGATTTTTATATTGTCCATCGTCTGTTGCGCCATGCACCTCAAAGCCGCGAAAAGCAACAACCCAAACGCGTTCGTACGCAGCATACAAGGTTCATTTTTGCTGAAACTTTTCGTATTGGTTTCTGCCGTTTTCATCTACATTTATATGGTCGGCCCCGCAAGAAATGCGCCTGCTATTTTCATCTGTATGGGATTGTACGTCCTGTACACTATATTGGAAGTGCGCGGCGCCTATCAGTTAGTGAGCAAAAAGAACAATGAGAAAAAAAGTTGAACATCCGCTTAACGCTTTAAATAATTTCCTTCCAGAAGGCAGTTTTGACCTCGTCGTAGGCTATCTTCACCAATATAAAGTACATCTTACGGTCACGCAGGCGCGCAAAAGTATATTGGGCGACTATCGCAATGCGTACGGAAACCAGAGCCACCGCATCAGCGTCAACGGTAATCTGAACAAATATTCTTTTCTCATCACGCTGCTGCACGAATTGGCGCATTTGCTCACTTTTGATCAATATGGGCATCGCGTATTGCCGCACGGCAACGAGTGGAAACAACATTATTCCGTCTTGTTGGTCGATTTTGTCCGTGCCAATATATTTCCGCCCGACATTGTCGCGGAACTGCGAAAATCCATACAAAGCCCGGCGGCGAGCTGCGGTGGAGAACTAAGCCTGATGCGGGTTTTGCGTAAATATGATCCGCAAAAAGAAGGTTATCTTCCTGTCGAACGTGTACCGTTCAACGCTCCTTTCTTGGACGAGAAAGGACGTGTTTTTGTAAAAAAAGAAAAGCGACGGACACGTTTTGTCTGTCAGGAAATAAAAACCGGACTGACCTATTTGTTCAGCCCGATTTATGAAGTCCGTTTGGTCAATAAGGAAAACTAGCATGACGATTCCGCATTTTCGTTTCCGTACATCGCATCGATTTCGGATGCATATTTTTTCATGATGACGCGGCGCTTCCTCTTTTCACTTGGTGTAAGTTCGCCCGAAT
>Ga0154006_1000084_pt1 | contig 33756 bp, 34 predicted proteins | sample TSFL090MetaG_FD_104747 | JGI IMG/M metagenome (GOLD analysis project Ga0154006, IMG submission 104747) | Attine ant fungus gardens microbial communities from Florida, USA - TSFL090 MetaG | ecosystem: Host-associated > Fungi > Mycelium > Unclassified | place: USA: Florida, Wakulla State Forest...
CGCCGTGACCACCGGCGCCTTCATTGCCGCTTACACGGTGACCGACGGCATCGGCGCACGGCTGGCGGGCGACGCCATGGCTTATGCCGGCTGGCTGTTCCTGGTCAACGCCGTGCCGTTCCTGCTGCTCCATGTGTGGCGCCACCGTCGCCTGCCGCTGGCGCTCCGGTCGTGCGATACCTGGCTGGGCCTGGCCGGCGGCGTCATGTCGCTACTGGCCTACGGCATCGTCATCTGGGCCGTCACGCGCGCGCCGATGGGACTGGTTTCGGCATTGCGCGAAACCTCGGTGCTGTTCGCCGCCGTCATCGGCTGGCTGTTCCTGGGCGAGCGCCTCACCATGCACCGCATCGCGGCCTGCCTGGTCATCGCCGCCGGGGCCGTGGTGCTGGGCCTGCATTGAAGAAGGCGACGTGCCGGTCCCTTATAGCGTCTTGGCGATATGCTCACGCAACCACTGATGCGCCTGGTCGCGATGTACCCGCTCATGCCAGAGCATCAGCATCTCGAAACCGGGTACCTCGATGGGCGGCTCGACCACTTGCAATACCGGATTGCCCAGCACCAGCCGGGAGGGCACCAACGCCACCAGATCGGTGCTGGCCAATGCCGACGCCAGAAACAGGAAGTGCGGCACCGACAGCGCAACCCGGCGGGTCATGCCCAGCCCGGCCAGCACCGTGTCCGTCACGCCATGAAAACCGCCGCCGGCCGGCGACACGATCGCATGCTCCAGCTTGTAGAACTGCGCCAGCGTCGGGTGGCGCTTCAGGCGCGGATGCCCGCGACGGCCCGCCAGCACGTAACGCTCGACGAACATCGACCGGCGGCGCAGGTTCGATGAGGCCTCTTCGCTGATGTGGAAGGCCAGATCGAGATCGCCTTGTTCCAGCTGGCGCGCCAGCATCGGCGGGTTCATCTCCAGCATCGCCAGGCGCGTGCCGGGCGCGGCCGAGCGCAAGCCGGCCAAGGCTGGCTGCATGATCGTGGAGGCACCATAATCCGATGCCGAGACTCGCCAGGTCTGGCTGGCCTGCGCCGGATCGAAAGGTGTGGAAGGAGCAATCGCCTGTGTCAGCGATTCCAGCGCCGACCGCAGCGGTTCGCGCAATGCATCGGCGCGCGCCGTCGGCCGCATGCCGCGCGGGCCGGGCAGCAACAAAGGATCACCCAATACCTCCCGCAACCGGGCCAGTTGCACGCTTACCGTAGGCTGCGCCAGATGCAGGCGTTCAGCCGCGCGGGTCACATTGTGCTCGGCCAGCAAGGCGTCGAGCGTGACCAGCAGATTGAGATCGAGCCGGCTCAAGACATTGTTCATGGCAATACCTGGAATCATGGAAATTCATTTCCAATATAACTTGCCCACGCCTATCGTGCTGCCATTGCAATCACCGATGACAGACCACACCATGAATGTTCTTCTTGTCCATGCACATCCCGAACCAACGTCCGTGACGCGCCATCTGGTCGACACCGCGATCGAAGTGCTGACCGCCCAGGGCCACACCATCCTGCACTCCGACCTGTACGGCATGGGATGGAAGGCCGTGTTCGATGGCCAGGATTTTCCAGTACGCGCCAATCCGGATCGCCTGTCCTTCATCGAAGAGTCGGGCCACGCCTTTTCCAAGGATTGCCAGACACCCGACGTCGAGGCGGAACAACGAAAGCTCCAGGCAGCGGATGCGGTAATCCTGGCGTTTCCGCTGTGGTGGTTCGGCATGCCGGCGATCATGAAAGGGTGGATCGACCGGGTATGGGCCTTCGGCCTGGCTTACGGCTATCGCGGCGCGGGCAACGCCTACCGTTACGGCGAAGGCGGCTTTGCGGGAAAGCGCGCCCTGCTGGCGGTCGCCGTCGGCGGGCCGGCCGAAGACTATGCGCCCCGCGGCATCAACGGGCCGCTGGAGCAATTGCTCTTTCCCATCACGCACGGCACCCTGTTCTTTCCCGGCATGCAGGTATTGCCGACCTTTGCCGTGTACGGCACGGCCCGCATCGACACCGGCACCATGACGGATGCGGCCACCGCCTGGCGCCACCGGGTAGCACGGCTGTTCGATGACGAGCCGATCGCCTTTCGCCCGCAGAACGGCGGCGACTATCCCGATCGCCATGGGCTGGCCGGTCACATCGCGCCGGACCAGAGCGGCCTGATGGTGCACATCGCCGGCGCCGTGGAATGAAAAACGGCAACCGGAATACGGTTGCCGTTGTCGTCGCTCATCTGCCGGCGGCGGCGATCAGATTTCCACCTTGGTGCCCAGCTCCACCACGCGGTTGGCCGGGATGTTGAAGAAGTCTGACGGCTTGGCGCCGTTCTGGTACATCCACGCGAACAGGCGCTCGCGCCACAGCGACATGCCCAGCAGCTTGCTCGGCACCACGGTGTCGCGCGCGAGGAAGAAGGACGTGTCCATCAGGTCAAAATGGTGGCCGAACTGCTGCTCGGCCAGGGCCATCACCTTGTGTACTTCCGGCGTTTCCTTGAAGCCGAAGGAGGCGCGCAGCAGATAGACGTTGCCGCCCAGGTCCTTCATGGTCAGGCGGCCACTGTCGGCCACATAGGGTACGTCCCAGATACTGATCTTGAGGAAGAACACGCGCTCGTGCAGGATGCGGTTGTGTTTCAGGTTGTGCAGCAGCGCCACCGGTACGGTGTTGATGTTGCCGGTCATGAACACGGCGGTGCCGCCCACGCGGTGCGGCGGATGCGCCAGCAAGCCTTCGACGAAGGGTTCCAGCGGGATACCGTCATCCTTGATGCGCATGCGCAGCAGCATGCGGCCGGAATACCATGTCATGAGCAGGAAAAAGGTCGTGCCGCCGATGACCAGCGGGAACCAGCCGCCCTCGATCAACTTGAGCATATTGGCCGAGAGGAACGCCATGTCGACGATGAACAGCACGCCGATGGTGCCGGCCACGGCCAGCGGACGCCATTTCCAGATATGCCGCATGACCACGCCGGCCAGCAGGGTGGTGGTGACCATGGTAGTGGTCACGGCCAGGCCGTAGGCCGCGGCCAGGTTGTCGGATTTCTTGAAGGCCAACACCACGCCCACCACCAGCACCATCAGCAGCCAGTTGATCAGCGGGATGTAGATCTGGCCGCGCTCATCTTCCGACGTGTGCAGGATGCGCATGCGCGGCACGAAACCCAGCAGGATGGCCTGGCTGGTCAGCGAGAAGGCGCCCGAGATCACCGCCTGCGAGGCGATCACGGTGGCGGCGGTGGCCAGCAGGATCAGCGGCAGGATCAGCACTTCCGGCGCCATCAGGTAGAACGGGTTCTTGATGGCCTCGGGATTGACCAGCAGGTTGGCGCCCTGGCCGAAGTAGTTCAGCAGCAGGGCCGGCATGACCGTGTACATCCACGCGAAGCGGATCGGCTTGATACCGAAGTGGCCCATGTCGGCATACAAGGCTTCGGCCCCGGTCAGCACCAGCACCACCGAACCCAGCACGATGAAAGCTTGCAGCGCATGATCGGCCATGAAGCGGGCGGCATAGTACGGATTGATGGCGGCCAGCACTTCGGGGGCCTTGACGATGTTGTACACCCCCAGGATCGCCAGCGAGGCGAACCACAGGAACATGATGGGGCCGAAGAAACGCCCCACCACGGTGGTGCCGTGCCGCTGGATCAGGAACAGCCCCACGATGATCACCAGCGTCAGCGGGATGACGACATGCGCCGTCTGCGGCGCGGCGATCTCCAGCCCTTCGACCGCCGACAGCACCGACATGGCCGGCGTGATCACCACATCGCCATAGAACATGCAGGCGCCGAACACGCCCACCATCATCAGGATCTTGGCGCGCCGCGAGCCGGCGGTGGCCGAGCGCAGCGACAGGGCCATCAACGCCAGCACGCCGCCCTCGCCATTGTTGTCGGCGCGCAGCACGAAAGACACGTACTTGATGGTCACCACGATGGTCACGGCCCAGAACAGCATCGAGATGATGCCCAGCACCGCGCCCCGCGAAAAGGCGATGCCGTGCTCGGGGCTGAAGCATTCCTTGAGGGCATACAGCGGACTCGTCCCGATGTCGCCGAAGACCACGCCCAGCGCGGCCAATGTGATCATGTGCAGCTTGCGCGACCCGAAGGAAAGATCGGTGCTGGTTTGAGACGAACTCATCGGACTCCCTTGGCTTCATTCTTCAAATGGATACCGCCGGCGAAGAGTTGCATCTGGAAGACGGTCATCCGCCGGACAGGGCCGTACTTTACCCCACTCTACCTTGCTGCGCCCACCCTGCGGGGTTCGATGGCGGGTCGATGGGCCACTCGTTGTGCCATGGCCTCCGTCCCCGCACGGCAGACTTGACAACCGGCCCATTCGGGGAGATGGCGCCTCGCCGCGCGCAAGGGCATTTCCCCGCGCGCTCCCTGCCGCCGGAGGGCATCGCCGCAACACGCCACGAGCCCCCTCATTGGAGCGCAATGCCCCGCGACATGCGGCTTTTCCATCTATGCCATGGAATGCATATGGATATGCGGTAATCGCGTTTTTCTTTCTCTGGCGCGCTTTATATACTCCTGACGAATAAAGAAGCCCATTTTTTTGGCGAGATGGTTCTAAAGCAATACCCACGGGTACCCGCTTCCTCTCTCCTGATTTTTCGGTTTTTTGCAGTTTCTGTTCCTCATTCACCGTTTTCTTCATCGACAGGACTCCATGACACGTCTCCGCCCCCAATCCGGCCAGCTCCGGCGCCGCTTTCTCCGCCTCTTGTCAGGCGCCACCGCCGGCGCGCTGGCGCTGTCCTTCCTGGGCGCGCCCAGCGCCGCCCACGCCGAAGGCAAACTGCGCATCGCCCAGCAGTTCGGCATCGTCTATCTGCTGCTCAATGTGGCGCAAGAGCAGCAATTGATCGAAAAGCACGGCCGCGCCGCCGGTGTCGACATCAAGGTGGAATGGCTCCAGCTCTCGGGCGGCGCCGCCGTCAATGACGCCCTGCTGTCGGGATCGGTGGACATCGCCGGCGCCGGCGTGGGGCCGCTGCTGACCTTGTGGGACCGCACCCACGGCCGGCAGAACGTGCGCGGCGTGGCCTCGCTGGGCAATTTCCCCTACTACCTGGTGAGCAACAACCCGAATGTGAAGACCATCGCCGACTTCGGCGAGCGCGATCGCATCGCCCTGCCGGCCGTGGGCGTGTCGGTGCAGTCGCGCGTGCTGCAATTGGCCGCGGCCAGGCTGTGGGGCGACGCCCAGTACAACCGCCTGGACAAACTCAGCATCGCCGTGCCGCACCCTGACGCCACGGCCGCCATCATCAGCGGCGGCACCGAAATCACCGGCCACTTCGGCAATCCGCCGTTCCAGGAACAGGAACTCGCGGGCAATCCCAAGGCGCACATCGTGCTGAAGTCCTATGACGTGCTGGGCGGCCCCTCCTCGGCCACGGTGCTGTATGCCACCGAGAAATTCCGCCATGACAACCCTAAGACCTATGGCGCTTTCCTGGCCGCGCTGGAAGATGCCGCCAAATTCATTGCCGCCCATCCGGAACAGGCCGCCGACATCTACCTGAAGGTCAACAAGGGCAACACCGACCGCAAGCTGCTGCTCGGTATCATCAAGAACCCCGAAGTGCAATTCAAGATCGGGCCGCAGAACACCTATCCGCTGGCCGAATTCATGTATCGCGTGGGCGCCATCAAGCACAAGCCGGCATCGGTGAAGGATTACTTCTTCGACGACCCGCATGTGCAGGGAGGCAGCTAAGATGCGCGCACGACTGACCCATACCCTGGTCGCCCTGCTGCTGGGTGCGACCGCCACCGGCACCCATGCCGAAGGCAGGATCCGCATCGCGCAACAGTTCGGGATCGGTTACCTGATCCTGGATGTGGTGCAGGACCAGAAACTGATCGAAAAATACGGCAAGCAGGAAGGTCTCGACATCCAGGTCGAATGGAACAGCCTGTCCGGCGCCACCGGCATGAACGAGGCATTGCTGGCCGGCGCGCTCGACGTGGTATCGGCCGGCGCGCCACCGGCGCTGGTGCTGTGGGACCGCACACATGGCCGGCAAAACGTGAAAGCCATCGCGTCGCTGGGCTCGATGCCCAATTACCTGCTATCGAACAATCCGGCCGTGAAGACCGTCAAGGATTTCAGCGACAAGGATCGGATCGCCGTGCCCGCGGCCGGTGTCGGCTTCCAGTCGCGCACCTTGCAGATCGAGACCGCCAGGCTGTACGGCAAGACCGACTACAAGCGCTTCGACAACATATCGGTGAGCCTGTCGCACCCGGACGCCACCGCCGCCCTGATCGCGGGCAAGTCGGAAATCAATGCGCATTTTTCCAGCCCACCATTCCAGTACCAGGCGCTGGAGCACAAGAACGTGCACAAGGTGATCAGCTCCTACGACATCCTCGGCGGGCCGGCGACCTTCAATGTGCTCTACACCACGCAGAAGTTCCACGACGAGAATCCCAAGACCTACAAGGCGTTCTACAACGCGCTGGTGGAAGCGGCCGACTTCATCGGCCACAACAAGGCCAAGGCTGCCGACACCTTCATCCGTGTGCAGAAGTCGACACTGCCGCCGGCCTTCGTGCGCAGAGTCGTCGAGGATCCGGAAATCAACTTTACCGTCTCGCCGGAGCGCAGCTTCGTCTATGCCGAGAAACTTCATGAAATCGGCGTGCTGAAGAACCGCGCCGGTTCTTGGAAAGACTATTTCTTCGAGGAAGCCTATGCACAACCCGGCAGCTGAAACCGCCAGTGTCTCGGCAACGGCCCAGACCGCCCAGCCGCTGTTGCAGGTGGACCGCGTCAGCCTGCAATACCGCACCGCGCAAGCCGTGGTGCAGGCCACGCATGAAGTCGGTTTCCATGTGCATCCGGCCGACCGCTTCGTGCTGCTGGGGCCGTCCGGCTGCGGCAAGTCCAGCCTGTTGAAGTCGGTGGCGGGCTTTCTGCCGCCGGCGGCCGGCGAGATCCGGCTGGACGGCCGGCTGGTGCGCGAGCCAGGCCCCGACCGCATTGTCGTGTTCCAGGAATTCGACCAGTTGCCGCCGTGGAAGACGGTGCTGGAGAACGTGATGTTCCCGCTGCTGGCCTCGAAGACCTTGCCTCGCCGCGAAGCCGCAGAGCGCGCGCGGCATTATCTGGACAAGGTCGGCCTGACGCGCTTTGCCGACGCCTATCCGCACACCCTCTCGGGCGGCATGAAGGCACGTGTGGCGATCGCCCGCGCGCTGGCCATGCAACCCAGGATGCTGCTGATGGACGAACCCTTCGCCGCGCTCGACGCCCTCACCCGCCGCAAGATGCAGGAAGAACTGCTGATCCTGTGGGAGGAAGTGCGCTTTACCTTGCTGTTCGTGACGCACTCCATCGAGGAAGCGCTGGTGGTGGGCAACCGCATCCTGCTGCTGACGCCGCACCCGGGCCGCGTGCGCGCGGAAATCAACAGCCACCAATACGACCTCGGCAGCCTCGGCGGCGCCGGCTTCCAGCAGACCGCGCAACGCATCCACCGGCTGCTGTTCGATGAAGATGCCGCCAGCCCGTCGGCGCAACCCATCAACTTCAGCGACGTGCGCTTTTCCTATTGACCCGTTGAGCCGCACGGCCACCCACATCGACACCGGAATCCCCGTCATGGCATTGACTCCCCCCATCCGCGAAGAATACGAACTGACCCTGGCGCCACTGACCGGCACGCCGCTGGCGCGCCCGCTGTCGCCATGGCAACGGCTGTGGCGGCAAACCTGGCTGCGCAAGGGCGTGATCCTGCTGTTGCTGGCGCTGCTGTGGGAAAGTGTCGGCCGCTGGCAGAACAACGACCTGCTGCTGCCGACCTTCATGCAGACCGCGCGCGCCTTTGTCGACGGTCTCGCCAGCGGCGAACTGTTCCTCAAGACCTGGCTGTCGTTGCAGGTCTTGCTCAAGGCATATGTGCTGGGCATCGTGCTGGCCTTCCTGCTGACCACGCTGGCCGTTTCCACGCAATTCGGCCGCGATCTGCTGGGCACGCTGACCTCGATGTTCAATCCGCTGCCGGCCATCGCCCTGCTGCCGATCGCCCTGCTGTGGTTCGGCCTGGGCCAGGGCAGCCTGATCTTCGTGCTGGTGCATTCGGTGCTGTGGGCACTGGCGGTCAACACCTACACCGGCTTTCTCGGCGTGTCCGACACCCTGCGCATGGCCGGCCGCAACTATGGCTTGCGCGGCTTGCCGTTCGTCTTCCACATCCTGGTGCCGGCCGCCCTGCCATCGATCCTGGCCGGCCTGCGCATCGGCTGGGCCTTCGCCTGGCGCACCCTGATCGCCGCCGAACTGGTCTTCGGCGCCACCAGCGGCCAGGGCGGCCTGGGCTGGTACATCTTCCAGAACCGCAACGAGCTCTACACCGACAAGGTCTTCGCCGGCCTGGCCATGGTGATCCTGATCGGCCTGCTGGTGGAAAGCCTGGTGTTCAATACCCTGGAGCGGGTGACGGTGCGGCGCTGGGGGATGCAGCGCTGAGGGAAGCTTGCCGCATCACAGCAAGGAAAGCTGGTTCGGCTCCTCCCGCCGGCGATGCTGGGCGCGGCGGCGCGGGTCCACGGTCTGGCCGGCGTCCTGCCCTTCGGTGGCGATGCCTTCGATGGCCAGCAGCATTTTCTTCACATGCAGGCCGCCGGCAAAACCTGTCAGCTCACCCTTGGCGCCAATGACGCGGTGACAGGGCGCGATGATGGAAATCGGGTTGCGGCCGTTGGCTGCGCCGACGGCGCGCACGGCTTTTTCATTGCCCAGCTTGCGTGCGATGTCGAGATAGGTGCGGGTCTGGCCGTAGGGAATGGCGAGCAGTTCGGCCCAGACCTGTTTCTGGAAATCGGTGCCGGCGAAGTCGAGCGCGATGTCGAACGCGGTACGCGTGCCGGCAAAATATTGCGCCAACTGTTGCACCGTCTGTTCCAGCACGGGCGGGACGGCATCTTGCGCGACCGGCCGCATCTCACCCAGCCGCACGCGCGTGGGCAGGTCGTTTTCCCACAGCACGGCGGCCAGCTTGTCGTCACGCGCCACCAGCGTGAGTTTGCCCACGGGCGAGTCGATCTGCTTGTACATCTGCGGCATGCGCCCTCTCCTGTCGATTCCAGCAGGCGATTCTAGCGCAGCCGCTAGAGAGTTTGCGCACGCAATCCCGAACGCCGGCTCACGACTTCACCTGCCACCATGAATTCTCCGTCGCCCTTGTAGTGGATGGTCTTCGGATTTTTCGGCGTGCGCGCGACGTGGGCCTTGAGCACCTCGAAGATGAAATAGTTGTATTTGCCGATGAGCCTGCCGTCGTAGAGACGGCATTCGAAGCTGGCATGACACTGCGCGATCAGCGGCGCACCCACTGCTGCTGCGGCTGCGGCGGTGAAACCGAAGTCGGCGAACTTGTCGCGCCCGGCGCCGCTGCAATTGCCGATGGCGACGACCTGATCCAGCAGCGCCACCGTCGGCAGGTTGATGACGCATTCGCGGCTGCGGCGGATGAGCCCGAAGCTGTGATTGCCGGCGGCGATGACGCAACCGATGAGCGCGGGCGAGAATTCCATCACGATATGCCAACCCAGGGTCATGATGTTGCGCTCGCCTTTCCAGGCCGACGACACCAACACGATCGGGCCGGGTTCGAGATAGCGACGGATCTGGTGCACGGGAAAATCGTGCCGGACGGGCAAACGGACGGGACGTGACATCGCGGCTCCGGGAATGCGATACGCATGTCGGGCCGCCGGCCGGGCGGAAGGTTCCGCATCCGGCCGAACGGATTGGATCAGATCACCAGAATGGATTGCCCGGATTCGCCCAGCGCGTCATAGCAGCGGGTGCAGACACGGCAGAACAGATGGGAACGCTTGACGTGGTGATGGCGCAAGACCAGTTGCAGCGCGACACCGGGGCAGTGCGGGCAAACTTCGCGCATGGGGCCGACAGGCACCACATCGGTGGCCATGAATCCCTGTTCGGTCAACACGCCCTCGACGACTTCACGGGGATCGAGCTCTACCAGCGACAGGCGCATGGGCCGCACGCGGGCTTCGCGGGAACCGGAACTGCCAAGGGGTGACGAAAACAGCGGCGGCGACTGTGGCCGGGCACCCGGGTGCCGTGTTGCGATGGTCATGAACGTCTCCTTGATGGGAAGGGGCAAACTGACGGACTGCAACTGCGAACTGCGAGAAGACGGTCGCCGGCCACAACATGACAAGCCGACAACCTTGATGGCGCGTCCACGGGCGGGGGCTGGCGCATGACACTGGCCGGCGGGGCGGGAAGCGACGGAAGCTTCACTCTAGTCGCAGGACAGGGCAACCGCAATGGCAAATGCGAAAGAAATTTTCTTCACGGCGCAGTCCCTGTTCGACATTCGCGATCAATTTGCAAGACGTTGTCACGAATGCGTCCGGCGTATTGACAAATACAAATCCGTGCGAGCCGTTTGTCGATTTTTCGCCATCTTCGCGCCCACAATGCACGATGTGCGCCAAATGCGGACATTGCCTCTACAATCTGCGCATGACTATCACAAAAAATGACATCGACGCGGCCGCCAAGCGGCTGCAAGGCCAGATCCTGGAAACGCCCTGCGTCGAATCGCGCACCTTGTCGCAGATCGTCGGCACCCAGGTCTTCCTGAAATTCGAGAACCTCCAATTCACCGCGTCCTTCAAGGAACGCGGCGCCTGCAACAAGATGACCGACATCGCCGCAGCCGGCCATTCGCGCGGCGTGATCGCCATGTCGGCCGGCAACCATGCCCAGGGCGTGGCCTATCACGCACAACGGCTGGGCCTGGCCGCCACCATCGTGATGCCGCGCTTCACGCCCGGCGTGAAGATCGAGCGTACACGCGGCTTCGGCGCCAATGTCGTGCTGCATGGCGACACCCTGGAAGCCGCGCGTGCCCATGCCTATGAACTGGCCGAGCGCGAAAACCTGACCTTCGTGCATCCGTATGACGACGAAGCCATCATCGCCGGCCAGGGCACCATCGCGCTGGAAATGCTCGACGCCGTACCCGACCTGGACACCCTGGTGGTGGCCATCGGCGGCGGCGGCCTGCTGGCCGGCATGGCCGTGGCGGCACGCGCCATCAAGCCGGAGATCGACATCGTCGGCGTGCAGACCAAGCGCTTCCCGAGCATGATCAACGCCGTCAAGGGCACCGAGCATCCGCTGGGTGCCAGCACCATCGCCGAAGGCATCGCCGTGGGCACGCCCGGCACCCTCACCCGCGCCATCATCGCGCGCGAGGTCAATGATCTGCTGATGGTGGACGAAGGCGATATCGAGCAAGCCGTGCTGATGCTGCTGGAAATCGAAAAGACCCTGGTCGAGGGCGCCGGCGCCGCCGGCCTGGCCGCGCTGCTGCGCTATCCGGACCGCTTCCGCGGCAAGCGCGTGGGGCTGGTCTTGTCGGGCGGCAACATCGACCCGCTGCTGCTGACCGCCATCATCGAACGCGGCATGGTGCGCGCCGGCCGTCTGGCGCGCGTGAAGGTCAGCTCGCGCGACGTGCCGGGCACGCTGGCGCGCATCACCGGCATCGTGGCCGAGGCCGGCGCCAACATCGACGAGGTGCATCACCAGCGCGCCTTCACCCTGCTGGCGGCGCAAAACGTGGATATCGAACTGGTCTTGCAAACCCGTGGCCGGCCGCATCTGTCGCAGGTACTGCAAGCGCTGCGCGCGGCCGGTTTCGAAGCCGACGAGCTGCACTGAGCGCGGCCATGGAGAGCGCCTTCCCCGCCCCGACCGGCGCGCCCATGCCCATGCCGCGCGCTGATCGATGAGATCCATACGCTGACCCTGCATGTGCAACAACTCTCGCGCATGGCGGAAGAAGCGCGCGCTCGGCGAGATGCCGGATAAGGTCGAGGTGGGCCCATCCGCATCAGGTGCTGGAAGATGCTCTGGCGGACATCTTCGCCTCCACCTTCAACGGCCCCGTCGACATCATCGCGCGCCAGATGGGCACGCGCCTCATGGCCGAGATCGGCCCGGTGGTTTTCGTGCAGCGCGTGTTGTGGAGCGAGGACATCGGCGACATCGCCCTGACCATCGCACTGGAACGCGTGCTGCCGGCACTGGAAACGCTGGTGACCAACCACCCCGCCCTGTTTCTCGACGCCGCCAACGCGGCCTTGCTGCGTTTCCGTCGGCACTGCCTCCGACGACCCGGCTCACGCGCCGCCGGGCGCGAGTTGCCGTTGCAAATGTTGCGCGAAACGGCTGGCCCCGATCGACTGCCGGTGATACGCCAGCGACAGCTGGGCGCGCGGTGCCGGCTCGCGGATGGCGACATAGCGCACTTCATTGAGCTGCACCTGTTCGATCGCCTCGGGCACGATGGAAATGCCCAGCCCCGCCGCCACCAGGTTGATCACCGAGGTCAACTGCGGTGCCGACTGGATCACCTGCGGATCGAAGCCGGCCGCCTGGCAGGCGCGAAATATCTCGTCATACAGTGAAGACCCCTTCCCGCGCGGCACCATGATGAACTGTTCGCCGGCCAGGTCTTGCAGCCGCAGCGACTGCCGGCGCGCCAGCCGATGCGCGCGCGGCAAGGCGACCTTGAGTCTTTCGGTCGGCAATTCCACCACGTCGACGTCATCGGAAGGCGTGCCGGCCATGCGCACGAAGGCGGCGTCGAGCTGCGCGTGCGCAACCTCGTCCAGCAACTGTTCGGTAATGCCTTCGCTGAGGGAAATTTCCAGGTGCGGATGCCGTTCGCGGAACTGCTGGATTGAATGCGACACCAGCGGATGGAACACCGACGACGACGTGAAACCCATCCGCAACATGCCGACCTCGCCGCTGGCGACCTGTTGCGCCAGGCGTAGCGCCTGCGCGGCATCGGCCACCACCTTGCGCGCGTGTGGCAGGAAGACGCGCCCGGTCTCGCTCAATTCCACACCGTGCGAGGTGCGCTTGAACAGCGGCGCGCCGACCTCGGCTTCCAGCGCCTTGATCTGCATGCTCAGCGGCGGCTGGCCGATGCCCACCTGCTCGGCGGCGCGGGTGAAACTCGACGCATCGGCCACCGCCAGGAAATAACGCAAGTGCCGCAATTCCATGACATCTCCTGATATCTATTTTTTAGATGAATAATGGCTATTCCATATATTGGACAATATAACGAAATTATTTCAGACTGTCAGGCATACGCATTCAGGCCCGTGGCGTCTCTTTTCTCCACGCCGCGCGCGGCCGTCACAGGAAACCGTCATGTCTTCAGCCTCCGATACTTCCGGGGATGCCCTACGTCCCTCTCCGGCTGCCGCCGTCCAGATAACGCCCGGCACACCGCCAGCCACCTCCGGTCGCGCCGTGCGCGGCTCGGCCACTTACCGGCGCATCACCATTGCCTTGTTCTTCTCGGGTTTCGCGACCTTTTCCCTGCTCTACTGCGTGCAGCCGCTGCTGCCCGAATTCGCGCGCGAATTCCATCTGGGCGCGGCCGGCGCGTCGCTGGCCTTGTCCATGTCCACGGGTTTGCTGGCCGTGTCGATCGCGCTGGCCGGCATGGTGTCCGAACGCCTGGGCCGGCGTGAACTGATGTTCGGTTCGATGGCGGTGGCTGCCTGCTGCAACCTGATGGCCGCCGTGGCGCCAAGCTGGCACCTGCTGCTGGCGGCACGCGCGCTGGAAGGCATCGCCCTGGGCGGCGTGCCGGCGGTGGCGATGGCGTATCTGGCCGAGGAGATCGACTCGGCCGGGATCGGTTTTTCGATGGGACTGTATGTCAGCGGCAACGCCTTCGGCGGCATGATGGGCCGGGTGGCGATGAGTGTGCTGGCCGAGTCCTTCGGCTGGCGCAACGCCATGCTGGCCATCGGCGCGCTGGATCTGCTGCTGGCGATCGTATTCATCTGCATGCTGCCGAAATCGCGCCATTTCGTGCGCAACACCGGCATGAGACCGCGCGATCACATGGCCTTGTGGAAGGCGCACCTGACTCATCCGCGGCTACCGCTGGTGTTTGCCATCGGCGCGCTGGCCATGGGCATTTTCGCGACCTCGTACAACTACGCCGGCTTCCGCCTGATGAGTCCGCCCTTCTCGCTCTCGGCCACGGCCACCGGCCTGATCTTCAGCGCCTATATCTTCGGCATCGTGGCGTCTTCCTGGGCCGGATCGCTGGCCGACCGCTTCGGCCGCGCGCCGCTGGTGGCGGCCGGCATCGCCATTTCCTGCACGGGCTTGCTGCTGACGTGCACCAGCAGCCTGCTGCTGGTGATCCTGGGCATCGTACTGATGACCATCGGCTTCTTCACGGCGCATTCGGCTGCCAGCAGTTGGGTCGGGCGGCTCGCGACCAACGGCAAGGGCCATGCGGCATCGTTGTATCTGCTGGCCTATTACCTCGGCGGCAGCATTCTCGGCTCCGCCGGCGGCTGGTTCTGGGAACACGCCGGATGGAACGCCGTGGCCGGCTTCATGCTGTTGCAGGTTGCCGTGGCGGGCTGGATCGCCTATCGCCTGCGCCAGCCGGCGCGCGCCTGATGCGGCTTGTCGTCACCATTCTTCGTCGGAAACGGGAATGTCGCGCTTGATGATCTTTCCCACGGCTTGCGCGCACAGATTGAGTGCCGCCGATCCGATGTTGAGGACATGCATCAATGACAGCCGCGGCGAAAGAAAAGGCTTGACCCCCACCTCGCCCAGCGCCGACGCCGCATCGGTCACGGCAGAGAGCGTACCCGTGATGGAGACGAACCAGTGCTCGCTGCCGGTCCGGTTGCGGGCATTCCACTGATTGCGCAAGGTAGCAGGAGCCGGCGAGATCTTCGAAGGCGACATGGCGCAAGGCGAGTGCGGTTTTCATGGACAGGCGCATGAAAAAGAAGGCGCGAAATTCGCCAAACCTCCGCAGCGCATAGGCATCCCGACAAGGATGCAACCGCTATATCCTATTTTATATAACACTTGCGGCATGACGCGGCGGCATTCTTGTTCAACTGTGCTGAACGACTTTTCCCCTGATTGTGCTTCACCGCCCGATTCCCGCTTTGCGCTACCGCAAAAAGTCTTGCCATTTGTGCGGTTGAATCCTGCCGCCGGCTTGCGGCGGCATTCGAAAAAAATGATTGTTCCTCATGCCGGAATGATCTATTCCGCTTTCTCATCTTTTTCCGCAAGAAGTAAATCCCTACACTGCTTCTCATGGTGGAAGCGAGATGACGGCTGACATGCTGATCAGCCGGGATCATTCAGCCCACCTTTTTCTCCCTAAGAATAAAGGAAATATCATGACCTCCAAGCTCATCACCCGCTCGCTGCTCGCCACCCTGCTGCTCGGCAGCGTCGCTACCTCCGCCCTGGCCGAAGCACCGTATCCGCCGGAAACCCCGTTCGTCTCCACCAAGACCCGCGCCCAGGTCATCGACGAACTGAAGCAAGCCCGCGCTGCCGGCGAAGTGCCCACTTCGAATCAATATCCGATCGACAAGACCTTCGTCTCGACCAAGACCCGCGCGCAAGTGATCGCCGAACTGAAGCAGGCCGAAGACGACGGCGAAATGCTGGTCGGCGATGAATATCCCGTAGAACGTGCAAACCGCGCCGTGGCCCGCATCGAAACGGCCCAGCCGCAGACCGCTAGCAGCCAGGCCCAGGCCAACCGTCTGTAAGACCCGCTTTACCGGCGTGCCATTCGGCACGTCTGCTGTTCCCCTTGGCGAATCACGTGAATCAGGCAATCCCTCCCCCTTGTTGCCGGTTCATGTCGATTCGCCCTTTTGCTTTTCGCGCCATCCGCGCGGGAATCAGGCCGGACGGCCTTCACCCGGCGCACCATCGATGATGCGATCGAGCGCATCCGGATCATTGCGCGGCGGCTTGATACAGGCGCTGCGCGACCGCACGCGCGTCTGCGTGAGGATGCGGCGCGCGCGCAGGTTGTCGGCGACGTCACACAAGACCGGCCACATGCGCCACACAACGGCAAGCGCATTCGCGATGACCCTACGGCTACGGCGGGTCAGGTGTCAGCCAGCCGACCGCGCCGCGTACGGCGGCGGGCATGGCTTCCTTCATGGTGTCGATGAAATGGCGCAGGCGGGCAGGGTAGTGACTCGCATAGGGATACAGCAAGGACACCGGCAGGGGATCGGGCTGCCATTGCGGCAACAGTTGCACCAGCCGGCCGGCGGCCACGTCGGCAGCCAGGATCCAGGAAGAACCGATGGCCACGCCCATACCTTCGACCGCCGCATGGCGCATCGAAAACAGGCTATCGGTCAACAGTTGCGGCCGGATGGCGATGTGCTGCCGTTCGCCCGTGACGGCATGCGTGAGCGACACTTCGCGGCGGTAGAAAGAGGGGATGGCGATCCACGGCAGCATCGCCAGCTCGGCCGGATGGTTCGGCAGCGGCTTGCCGGCGCATACCGAGGGCGCGGCCACGATCATGCGCGGCACTTCGGCCAGGTAGATCGCCACCAATGACGGATCGCGCACCGGCCCGACCTCGATGGCGCAGTCGATGCCTTGTGCGATGAAGTCGGCGGCGCGGTCATGCAGCAGCCACTCCACCGTCACACGCGGATGGCGCCGCATGAATTGCGCCAGCGGCCCGATCAGCTGCTGCTGGCCGAAGGCGTGCGGCACCACCACGCGCAGGATGCCATCGGCCTGATGGCGCGTGTCGCGCAGGTCGCTTTCCATCGCTTCCCAACCGGCCAGCAGCGCCTTGGCGCGTTCATAGCAGCGCTCGCCGTCCTCGGTCATCTTCATGGCGTGGGTAGACCGTTGCAACAACCGCACGCCGAGAAAACGCTCCAGCGCCTGCAGGCGCCGGCTGACGGTGGGCTGGGTGGTATCGAGCTGGAGCGCGGCGGCCGACAGGCTGCCGGCTTCGACAATGCGCACGAAGGTCTGCATCAATACCACGCGGTCGGCCAGGCCGGCCGAGGGCATGGCGGGCGTTTGAACAGGCGGGGCAGAGCGGATGGAATCGGGTGTGGTCATACACCAAACGTATATCAATTCTGCCAGTCGCGCTACTACCGGATATCCATCATGCAGTGCAAAATACGCTCCGATAGCGCTGAAAAGGCCGTCCGGCACACCTGTCGGCCGCAGCGAACCGATTGGCACGACCTGGAGCATTCGATGAGCAGCATTCCCAATACGCATACAAACCCCGCCACACTTCCCACAGACGCAGCCTCCCGCAACGGCATGCCGACCGGCCTGATCGGTTTGCTGGCCAGCGGCGCCGGCCTGTCGGTGGCGACCCTGTATTACGCCCAGCCCATGCTCGGCGTGCTGGCCGACGACACCGGCGCCTCCGGGCGCATGATCGGCATGGTGCCGATGTCCACCCAGCTCGGCTATGCGCTGGGCATCCTGCTGCTGGCGCCGCTGGGCGACCGGTTCGACCGCCGCAGCATCATCCTGATCAAGGCGGCGATCCTGACCCTGGCCCTGCTGGCCGCCAGCGCCGCTCCCAGCGTGAGCCTGTTGCTGGTGGCCAGCCTGGTCATCGGCCTGACCGCCACCATGGCGCAAGACATCGTGCCGGCGGCAGCCACGCTGGCACCCGAGCATCACCGCGGCCGCGTGGTCGGCACCGTGATGACGGGCCTGTTGTTGGGCATCCTGCTCTCGCGCGTGGTCAGCGGTTTCGTCGCCGAGCATGTCGGCTGGCGCGCCATGTTTACCGCCGCCGCCGTCAGCATGGCCCTGATCGGCGTGGCCGCATGGCGCGGCCTGCCGCGCTTCGCGCCGACCACGCATATGTCCTATCCGGCATTGCTGGGTTCGCTGGGTAGCCTGCTGCGCCATCATGCGGTGCTGCGTCGCGCGGCGTTGGCGCAGGGCGTGTTGTCGATCGGCTTCTCGGCCTTCTGGTCGACCCTGGCCGTGATGTTGCACGGCGCGCCGTTCCACCTCGGCAGCGCCGCAGCCGGCGCCTTCGGACTGGCGGGCGCAGCCGGTGCACTGGCCGCGCCGCTGGCCGGCCGCATCGCCGACAGCCGGGGGCCGGAACTGGTGACCCGCCTGGGCGTGTCGCTGGCCACGGTGTCGTTCGCATCGATGGCGCTGGGCCCGTGGCTGTCGCCGACCTGGCAACTGGTGCTGATCGCACTGGCGACGGTAGGCTTCGACCTCGGCGTGCAGGCCACGCTGGTAGCGCACCAGACCATCGTCTACGGCATCGACCCGGGTGCCCGCAGCCGGCTCAATGCGGTGCTGTTCGTGGCCATGTTCATCGGCATGGCGGCTGGTGCCGCACTTGGCAGCCTGGTGCTAGCGCAATGGGGCTGGCCGGCCATGACCGGCATGGCGACCCTGACCTCGGTGCTGGCGTTGCTGGTGCGATGCTGGCCCAAGGGCATGGTCGAACAGTGACATCACGGCAGGGAATACCCCTGTCGACCACGTATTTAAATAGTAATGATTCTCATTTATAATCGATCTCCCCCTCGTCGTGGATCGGTCCACCCTCCCCGGCGGGCACTGCCAAGGGAGATCATGATGAACCGATTCACCTCCACCACCGCCTGCGGCGAACAAGCCATCCTGGTGCGCCACCTGGCTGCTGTGCAACGCCGCTGCGATGCGCTCCTGCGCGAACAGGCCGCGGAAATCGCTGCCTTGCGCGCGCAGAACATGAAACTGCGCGCGACCTTGATCGTCCGCCATTCCGCGCTGGCCTGGGCCCAGGAAGACCGGCGGGCGCAGGAGGCGGCCGATCCCGGTCCTTCGCAGCGCGCGGCGCTGGCGCGCAAGGTCAAGCTGCTGACGGCGCGCCTGCAAGACCTCATGCGCGATACCTTGCGTCCGGCCATCACCGTCCCCCGCCGGGACAACATGCCGCCAGTCATCGACGTACCCGCGCCCGCCACGACGGCATCGCCAGCGATAACGCCTTCGGCCGTCCCCTGCGCACCTGCCGAAGTGAAGGTAGAGGAAGAACACGCCATGTCCGACCTGGAAGCCAGCATCATGGCAGCCGATCTGGTGATCTGCCAGACCGGCTGCCTCAGCCACGGCGCCTATTGGCGCGTCCAGGAGCATTGCCGGCGCACCGGCAAGACCTGCATGCTGGTCAAGCAACCCACCGAGTTGCGGGTGGTGCGCATCCACCAGAAGGACCGATTGCACGCCCTAGCCACCGATCCGCACCTGTTCTCCGAAGCCAAATGAAACACGGATGAGACACAGGCGCGCACGCCGCGTGACCTATCCCGGTTTGCGCCGCCGCCCCTGATTGCCGCCAGGGAATATGCATCCCGCACACCCGCCGGGTATCCCCCGGAGGCGGAACATCTTTTATAATCGCCCGCAGGAGACCACCATCACGACCCGCAAAAACGGGCGCCCGATGTGGCCATGCGGCAGCATGCCGCGCGCAACGATGGACATGAGCATGGCGCTGTATTTCAAGAACAAGAGACCGAAGACCTTCCTGGGCGCGCCCGTGGGCTGGCCGCTGATGGTGGTCATGGCGATCATGCTGTGCATTTCGGGCCTGATGTTTTTATCGGACCATCTCTGGAGCGCGCTGATCCTGCTGTATCCGCCGGTGGCCCTGGCCATTGCCATGGTCGTCGATACTCGCCGCGAAAAGCACATCGCCGAGATCAACGCGCGACGCCATCGCTAGTCCTGCCTTCTTCCGTGCCGATGGCTTGCCGTCATCGCGCCTGTCGTCGACCTCATCCTCGTCACTTGTTGCTTTTATGACCGCACACGCCGATCGCCCCATTGTCTTGGTGGCCAGCCATCTCACCTTCGGCTACGACAACCTCCCGCTGTTCGACGGTTTATCAGCGGCCATCCCGCGTGGCGTGACCCTGGTACGCGGCGGCGACGGGCGCGGCAAATCCACCTTGCTGCACTTGCTGGCCGGCCAGCTTCCCGCCAAGGCCGGCAGCCTGCAACTGCATGGCATCGGTCTGGCTGAAGATGCGCGCGCCTATCGCAGCCAAACCTTCCACATCGATCCGCGTACGGAAGCCTACGACCAGCTCACGCCGCCCGAATTCTTCACCACCATGGCCGAACGCCATCCGCATTTCGACGCCGCGCGGCTGCCCGCCCTGATCGACGGCCTGTCGCTGACGCCGCATCTGGAAAAGAAACTCTTCATGCTCTCCACCGGCAGCAAGCGCAAGGTCTACCTGGCCGCGGCCTTCGCCGCCGGCGCCGCGCTGACCCTGCTCGATGATCCCTTCGCCGGCCTGGACATGGCCTCGATGCGCTTCGTCACCGCCACCCTCAACGACCTGGCCACGCAAGACGACGCGCCGCGCGCCTGGGTGGTCGCCCTGTATGAAGCCATGCCGGGCTTGCGGCTGGACAGCACCATCGACCTCGGCGACTGATTCGGCGTAACCCCAAGTATCAGGAAAAGAGATAACCGAGCAGCCAGGTGGCTGCCGTACAACATGGCGCCGATCAACCCGCCCACCACCGTGCCGTTGATGCGGATGGCTTGCAGGTCGCGGCCGATGTTCCATTCGATCTGTTGCGACAATTCGGCCGCGTCCCATTGCCTGACCGTATCGCGGATGTGGCGCGTCAGGGTTTGATGTTTATCCATGCGCACAGCATAGCAAGTGCCCCGGCCATATGCAGAATGTCAAACGACTCGCAGTAGAGACTCGCAATAGATCGAAAAACTTCGAGATGCCAAAACCGGCTCCCGATAGCGGTTGCCGAATCCTATTTTCAAGAAACGCGTGAACGTCCTGGAAAAGATGTACTCCAAACCCCGCAGCGCTTCTTTTTGTGATGATTAGTGAGATTGGGCGCCCAGCATCTGGCGAAGATACCGTCAACTTGTCTGTAAAAAGGCGATGCGACAGACGGACGTCACGGAATCAAAATGAATTCTTAACTCGCATCGTTATTGTGTGAATTCGAGTTAGAAAATCACTGAATTTTGCTAAAGTGTCGCTTATAGTTTTGACACAAACAAGTATACCTAATAGACCGTTCTTGCCCGGCACACGATGCTTCCAGCAATGAAAAAGACCAGACCATTGTTGAGAGCGCGCAAAATCTTTGGACTCAATGTTCGAAGAGCACGCCGATTAAAAGAGATTTCTCAGGAAGAGCTTGCCTTTCAGGCCGACATCAGTCGTACTTACCTGAGCGAGGTAGAGCGCGGTGAACGCAACATCTCCGTGGACAACATGGAATCGCTCGCCCTCGCACTGGAAATCATCTTGCCCGATTTGCTCAATCCCAATCTCTTCACGGTAGGGGCGAATGGTGTGCAGGAATGATTGCGATGCCTTGTTTCCTTTTTTCTGACTGTCATGACTGAAACCAATCTCTCGAACTTTTCCTATCCCGATCTCCTGCAACACCGCTTTCCGACCTTCCTCGTCGAAAGCGGCAACCACGGCAGATACGGCCAGGATAATCCCGCGCCGCCCGACGACGAAGCCGACACCGAACCCGCGCAAGGCATCTTGCGCGCACCGCTGCGCACACGCGAACTCTTCGGCGCCAACCTACGCAAGCTGCGCCGCTTCCTCAACCTGTCGCAACAGGAACTGGGCGTGCGTGCCGGCATGAACCGGCACTACCTGAGCGAAGTGGAACGCGGGCTGCACAACATCGGCTTCGACGAAATGCATGCCCTGGCGCAGGCGATGTCGGTCGAACTGCGCGATCTGCTGGATTCGAAATTGTTGGCGGTGGCGTTGAAACGGGTAGGGAACTGAGCGGGCGAGGCCGGACCGGCTCTACCAGCTTCACGACGGCGCGTGCCTGTGCACCGCGCACTTCCTCTCGCCGGCAACCTTGGTAAAACGCCTGACGGCTGATGCCCATATGATGGCAAGCTCTCTGTACACTCAGTCCTTGGACTTCACCACTACCGATAGCTTGCCGGCACGCTTTTTTACCGTCACCCCGTGCTCATCGCGCATGATGTCGATTACCTTCTCGAACAGCGCTGACTTCAACTTCTCATCCTTGAGCTGTTTCTCAAGCTCCTTGATGCGCTGTTCAGGTGTTAGTGGCTTGGTAGTCATCGGTGTCCTCCGCTTGCCGCGGCCCCTCGGTTGGGTCCAGTCCTGCAAGCCATGTTTGCGACACCATACCAAAACCGTCGACCGACCTTGTATTCCATACCGCTTTTGCGCCTGCTTGTACGTCATCTCGCCTCTTTCTACCTGCTCGACAACACTCAATTAAAAGCCCGGCTGTAATCCCGTTGGCGGCGCCTTAACCCTTGCTCCATCTGACACTTCCTTTCACTCGTCGGAAAAGTGTCAACCTAATTCAGGACGGGTCACAAGCATAAAAAAGCCTCGGGTTGAAAATCTGAACTGCCCCAAAAGTTGGACACTGATCCAACCTTTGGGGTGTTTTTCATGGCGAAGTTTGATTTGAAGTTCAAGCAAGAGGTAGTACGGGAATATCTGGCAGGAGGGAGTGCCAGAGGGCTTGGTAAAGAGTACGGGCTGGATCATGGGACGATCCGGCGCTGGGTACAAAGCTACCGATATCATGGCGTAGAGGGACTAAGCAAGAAGTTTGAGCATTACAGTGCTGAGTTCAAGTTGTCGGTACTCAAACGCATGAAGCAGGACCACCTATCACAGCGGGAAGTGGAAGCGATGTTCGGACTTCGTGGCTGTGGTACGGTCAGTCGTTGGGAGCGCCTGTATCATGAGCACGGCTTGGCTGGATTGAAGCCCAGGCCGAAAGGACGCTCGACAATGATGAAACCCAAGATTGCCCCCAAACCAGCAAAGAAAGCGGACGACACACGCCCTCGAGAAGAATTGCTTGATGAAATCGAGTATCTGCGCGCGGAGGTCGACTACCTAAAAAAGCGCAGTGCCTTGATTCAGGCACAAGAAGCGGCTGCGCAAAAGCAGCGCAACTAGTGCAGGAATTGAGGCCACGTCATAGATTGCCCATTCTGCTGAGTATTGCTGAATTGGCGCGTAGCACCTTCTATTACCAAATCAAGGCACAAGAGGCTGGCGACAAGTACGCGGCTGTGAAGTCGCGCATTCGCAAGATCTATGACAGGCATAAAGGCCGGTACGGCTATCGTCGCGTCACGGATACTCTGAAACAGGCAGACATTATGTGCGGGCACTACACCAGCAGCCAAGGCCGCTGCGACCACATCGGCCTTAGCCCTTGAGAGAAGATGATGGTTGAACTGCCCTGGGCTCCTCAATACTTCAGCTCCAATGGCACCATGATGACTACTCACAAAATCCATGAGGCCGAAATCCACAACCTTCACATGCGGCAGTTCCGCAAATTCATAGACGTGACGCAAAGCTGCATGTGTTTCTATCAAGATATGTACTGGCAATGGAGTACTGCGCCCAGCTGCACAAGCCACTTCTTGAATAGCATCTATACATTCTCGAGCACTTGCTACGTTGGTCGATTTCGGAATCGTGACGTATGCTAAATAATCTGCCGCTCGGCCAACAATGATATTGACGTCGCTACGCCAACTAGAGTGCGTAACATCGTGGATCCGGACGCCAATGCGATAGCCAGGATTAGATACGCCACTAACGAGTTCGGCGATCATTTCAGCATGTGCTATCTCGTTTCCCGTTTGCGCACCGTCTTCACAGTCGCAAGTGATGTCGAAGACACCTCCCAGCTTCTCCTGCAGCTGAAGCGCCTTTCGAATCAGTTTCTCACTCCCTGAAAAGTGCTCGCATACTGGCAAAGAGGGATAGCTTTGCTCTCCTGAGAATAGCGCTTCGTCAGGGTGTACGAATGTCGGCATATGGCTGTTTGGTCGTAGGTTCACAGGTGTTTAACGCTCGGAGATAATCATGTCCGACGCCTTCTCGGCGATCATGATCGTCGGCGCATTGGTGTTGCCAGATGGGATACGAGGCATTACCGAGGCATCTACCACCCGGATTCCTTCGAAGCCATTCAGGCGCAACTGCGTATCCACAACAGCCTCCACATCTGAGCCCATGCGGCAAGTGCCGACCGGGTGATACATGGATTGAGCGTGGCCGCGCAAGTAGGTAACAAGCTCCTCATCGCTCTGGTAGTCAGTGCCAGGCATGATTTCATCGCGTAACTTGGGGCGAAACGGATCGGCACTGAAGATGCGACGAATCAGACGAAGGCCACTTACTAGCGGTTTTAAGTCTCGATCATCGGTCAGATAGTTGGCAACCATATTGGGAGCCTGGGACGGATCAGCGGAACGCAACGTGATCTCACCTTTCGAATAGGGGCGTAGCAGAGTGCACGAAGCTGTAACGGCTGGAGCCGGCTCCGCCTTATACATTCCAGCTGACTTACTAATCATACTGAACGGACGCATCTGAACTTGGAGATCGGGATACTGAAGGTCGTCGTCTGTACGCACAAACAGGCCCACCTGAGCCGCCGCCGAAGTCAGCAAGCCCCGCCGGGTAGCCAGGTATTTGAAGACATCAGGAATCATGCGCCAGTTGCTAGAAATCATGCGGTTGATGGAGAACGACGGGTCGACGCTAACCAAGCAATGTGCATAGATGTGGTCGTGCAGATTCTGCCCTACTGCTGGCACATCTTTCTTCACTTCGATACCCAGGGCTTGCAGCTGGGTGGCTGGGCCGATGCCCGAGAGCATCAGCAGTTGCGGCGAATTGATGGTGCCGCCGCTGAGGATCACCTCGCGTGAAGCATGTACCGTGTGTAAGGTACCGTCGCGCCTGAAACGAACGCCCGTGACACGCTTGCCCGTAAACTCCAGGCCTTCGGCCAGTGCATGGGTGCGCACTGTGAGGTTGGGCCGGTTACGTATCGGATGCAAGAAAGCTGCCGACGTTGAGTCTCGTACTCCGTTGTGAATGGCGAACTGCAAATACCCTACGCCCTCTTGGGACGCGCCGTTGAAATCATCGTTGTATGGAATGCCGATGCTGTGTGCTGCGGCGGCAAAGGCTTTGGACGCATCGTGCGGTTCGGCCAGTCTCGTTACATGCAGTTCGCCGTTGGCGCCATGCAGCTTGCTTTCGCCGGTGAAATGGCTCTCGCTACGGCGGAAATAAGGCAGTACATCTTTCCAGCCCCATCCTTGGTTGCCCATATCTTCCCAGCCGTCATAGTCGCCTGGATTGCCACGCATGTAGACATGGCCGTTGATAGAAGAGCTGCCGCCCAGGGTCTTGCCGCGCGGCCAGATGATCTTGCGTTCGTTCAGACCCGGTTCGGCCTCTGACATATAACCCCAAGTCAGGTCGGGATGGCCCACCACACGGGGTACTCCAGCCGGTATCTTGAGCCAGATATTGCTATCCTCGCCGCCTGCTTCCAACAGCAAGACGCGGTAGTTGGGGTCGCGCGAGAGGCGGTTGGCCAACACACATCCAGCCGAACCAGCCCCAACGATCACATAATCGTACGTTTCGTTCACTTGAAGTCTCTCGTCGTTTTTATTATTCGATCCGTGAAACGAAGGCGAGAACATCTGTGCGCCCGCCCTCTCCTAACAACGCCGGCATGTTTCAGTGGATATGTAGGCCGCCGTTAATGTCCAGAACAGCGCCAGTCACGTAGCTTGACATATCCGAGGCAAGAAAGAGTATGCAGTTGGCAATGTCCAATGGTTTAGCTAGACGTCCCAGCGGCGTGGTTTCTGCCACGCGCTGTTTTCCGCCGTCGTCGATCTTGCCGATTAACAGCTCGGTATCGGTCAGGCCGGGTGCCACAGCGTTGACGCGTATGCCATCCGTTCCCAGTTCTCGTGCCATCGATTTTGCAAGTGATTGCACTGCCCCCTTGGCCGCAGCATAGTGTGGGCCACCTAGAATACCGCCGCCGCGCTGCGCAGCAACCGACCCCATGCAGACAATGGCGCCGCTCTTGTGACTGCGCATGCTCGGAATTACAGCGCGCGACATATGGTATGAGCCTCGTACGCTGACGTCCATGACGATATCGTAGTCCTCCGGCGTGCTATCCATGATGCGGTGTGCTTGACTGATGCCAGCGTTGTTGACAAGCACGTCTACGCGGCCATAAGCTGCGATCACCTCGGCCACCACCGCGTTGCAGCGTTCGGCGTCGCGTACGTCGCAGGCCCAGCCCCGATGCTGCGGACCGATCGCCTCGGCGGCGGCTTGGGCTGCGCGGGCGTCGAGATCCAGCAAAGCAACAATGGCACCTTCATCGGCAAAGCGTTGGGCAGTAGCCCAGCCGATGCCGCGCTGCGAAGCGGCTCCGGTGACGATAGCAATCTTCCCTTCCATTAGTGCGGGCATGACAGACTCTCCTCAGGGAACCAGAACGACGGAGCCGAGCGTACGGCCGGCGACAATATCAGCATGGGCGTGCGCAGCTTCACGCAAGGGGTAGGAATTACCCACCTTGATACGCAATGCTCCCGACTTAACCAGCGCGAACAAGGCTGCTGCGCCTTCGCGGAAATCGGCAGCCTCGGCGGTGTACTGAGTGACTGTAGGGCGCGTGACAAACAAGGAACCCTTGGCGCGCAGATCCATCAGCGAGACGTTGCCCGGGTCGCCTGACGGCCAGCCGTATGATGCGACCAAGCCGAATCGACGCGCGCAGTCCAGCGAGCGCGCAAAGGTCTCCGCACCGATCGCCTCATACACGATAGCCGCACCCTTTCCGTCGGATACCTCCTTAACCTTGGCCACGAAGTCCCCTTGCGGTAGGACTACCTGGTGTGGACAACCGAATTCGCGCAGAGCTTGAGCCTTTTCTTCCGAATCGACCGTCCCCACTACGGTGACACCCAAGTGCTTTAGCCACTGCACCAGGATTAAGCCGACGCCGCCGGCCGCCGCATGCACGAGCGCAACATCCCCCTGACCGATAGGACGAAGTCGAGTGGAGAGGTACCACGCAGTTAGGCCGCGGAACAGCGCACCAGCGGCTAGTTCCGGCGATAGCGACTGGTCCGGTAGGCGAATTACGCGCTCGGCTGGAACCACACGCTGCTCAGCATAGCTGCCCGCCGTGAAATACATATAGGCGACGCGATCACCTTTCTTGAGATGGTCTACGCCAGCGCCAATTTCCTCAGCGATGCCAACGCCAGCAAAGCCTAATCCTGTGGGTAGTGTTGCCGGCAGCAGACCGCCCCTGATCTGTGTATCGATGTAGTCGACACCGATGGCCTCCTGGCGTATGCGCACTTCTCCTGCTCCCGGGGCTATGATCGGCCCGGTAACCCACTGCATGACCTCAGGGGCTCCCGTCTTCTCGACGACAATGCGTCCAAACGATGTACTCATGGAATGTCTCTCCTAGTTATGGTTGGATTGATGAATGGCCTACTGCGCTGTCCAGCCACCGTCGACTAGAAGACAGTGACCGGTGATCATTGCGGCGGCCGGAGATGCTAGATACAAGGCTGCGGCGGCGATGTCGTCGATCGTCGCCATGCGTCCCATTGGAATTTTCGACACCAGAAAATCATGCTTCTCGGGCGTATCGACGATACGCCGTATTAGCGGCGTATCTACGAAGGTGGGACCGATACTGTTGACGCGCACGCCAGTGGCTGCAAGTTCGACAGCCATTGCCTTGGTCAAGCCCTCTATTGCATGCTTGTTCATGCAATAAACGGTGCGATTGGGTGATCCGACATGCCCCATCTGCGACGAGACATTGATCACCGCACCGCCCTTCAATGCTCGTTGCGGATCGGCCAACATGCTGCGCACGGCGGCTTGAGAGACGACGAAGCATGCGCGCACATTGAGCTCGCACATAGAGTCTAGGTGCTCGTCCGTTACATCCAAAAATGGCTCGGGAATATTGGTTCCGGCATTGTTGACGACGATATCCAAGGTACCCAGTTCTTCGACAAGACGGCGCACGGCAGTGGTGTCGGTGACGTTACAAGCATGGGCATGCACGTCAGCACCTTCTGCGCGTAACGCTGCGACCGTGGCTTCCAGCTGTGCGCCGTTACGCGAGAGCATGTGAACTCGCGCACCGGCGGCAGCCAGCGCCGAACTGATGGCGGCGCCGATGCCTGAACCGGCCCCAGTCACCAATGCTATTTGGCCGTCCACCCTGAAGGATGGCGTCAATAGGGATGCGGTCATGGCGGCAGATATTAGCGAATCACAAAGGGATCGGGGGTTTCACTGGCGGTACTGATCCAAACTGATTTGGTCTGCAAATATTCCCGGATAGCTTCGGTCCCGTTCTCACGACCAACACCGGAACGTTTATAGCCGCCAAATGGCGACATGTAGCTGACCGCGCGATACATGTTCACCCAGACGATACCTACCTTCAAGCGCTTCGGCAGGGACATCGCGCGCCGGATATCCTGAGTCCAGACGCCGGCGGCGAGCCCGTACAGGCTGTCGTTCGCAATGCGCACGGCTTCATCATCATCCTTGAAGCGGATGATGCTGAGTACTGGGCCGAAGACCTCCTCTTGGGCAATGCGCATATCATTGCGCACGTCGGTAAAGATGGTCGGTTCTACGAACTGCCCTTTGCCGCATTCTGGGCGAGTGACCGCCGTACCGCCTAGCACACAGGTTGCTCCTTCGCTCTTGGCAATGGCAATGTAGTCAAGAATCTTCTGATATTGGGGGCCGGTCGTGACCGGCCCAACCTGCGTTCCGGTATCCTTCGGGTCGCCCATGCGAGCCCTGCGCGCGAAGTCCACGAGCCGCTCGACGAATTCGTCATGGATAGACTCATGTACCAGCAAACGAGAACCCGCTACACAGGTCTGGCCTGTCGCCGCGAAGATACCGGAAATTGCCCCCTTAACTGCATCTTCAATTTTGGCGTCGGCGAATACGATATTGGCCGACTTTCCTCCCAGCTCCAGCGTCACGCGCTTGAAATCATGGGCCGCAGCCTCGTAGATTCTCTGCCCACCTGTTTCGCTGCCGGTAAAGGCGACTTTGGCGACCTCGGGATGTGACACCAGGCGCGCACCTACTTCATTGCCAAAGCCGGTTACCACATTGAGTACGCCGGGCGGGAAACCAGCTTCCTCGAATAGTCTTGCCAGTTCCAAGGCGGACGCAGACGTGAACTCTGAAGGTTTGAGCACGAAGGTATTGCCCGCAGCAAGACCCGGCGCCAGCTTATTAACCGCAAGCAATAATGGTGAATTCCAAGCAGTAATAGCGACGCAGACTCCCAAGGGCTCGTGCGTGGTGTAGTTGAAGGTGTCAGCTTTGTCGATGGGAAGGACCGAGCCTTCAATCTTGTCGGCTAGTCCGCCGAAATAGCGGAAATACTGCGGCAGATAGCCGACCTGTGCGCGCATTTCGGTAATTAGCTTGCCGTTGTCGCGCACCTCGGTCTGAGCCAGGTGCTCGACATCGCGCGCGATTAGGTCTGCCAAACGGACCAGCAGCAGGCCACGCGCGCTGGCGCTCATCTTGCCCCAAGGACCATCCAGAGCGGCGCTGGCCGCTGCGACCGCCCGCTCGGCGTCGGCCTCTTTGCCTCGCGGGAGGATGGCCCAGGCGCTTCCGGTGTATGGGTTAGTCGATTCGAAGGTGTCGCCATCGGCAGCTTGCACCCACTCACCGCCGATGAACATGCTGTAGCGTTCAGTCTCGTTGTTAGTCATCATTGCGTCTTCCTATTGGGGAAATCGGTCTTTCGGCACGTTGCGGCACTTAGATGATGCCGTTGGCTTGGGCACTCTTGAGCTGTTCACTCGTCATGCCCAGTAACTGCCCGTAGATATCGGCATTGTCCGCACCCAGCGAGCGACCTGCGTGTTTGAAGGTGGCAGGAGTTTCTGACAATCGAGGCACTGGCGCTGGCAACACCAGCTCGCCAACACGAGGGTCATCAATGCGGATCATGTTTCCGCGAGCGCGGTACTGCTCGTCTTCGAAGATCTCTTTGATGGAGTAGATCTGCGCGCAGGGAACACCGCCCGCTGTGGTGGCTGCCATCACGTCGTCCAGGCTCTTATCGCCGATCCACGTGGCAACGATGTTGTTGATCAGTTCGCGATTTTTCACGCGTACCGCGCTGGTCGGATAGGTCTTTGCCAGTTCGGGCTGTCCCATCACTGCTGCCAAGCGTTCAAACATTTTGTCGTTGGTGCAAGCCATTGCCACCCATTCTCCGCTGCCAGTACGGTAATGGCTGTGTGGAACCACATTGACAGTGTCCGCCCCCATGCGCTCGCGCACAGTGCCGTATTTCGCATAGGCGGGAGCGATCTCGTCGAGCAGACGGAATACCGATTCATACAATCCCAAGTCGATAAACTGGCCGCGGCCAGAACGATCACGCTCGCGCAAGGCCGTCAGCACACCGATAGCTCCCCACATTCCAGACACGTAGTCGGCCATGGAAGTCGAACCGGGTACCACCGGCGGGCCGTCCGCCTCGCCGGCCAGCCATGACAGTCCGGCAAACGCATGGGCGATGCGGGCGAATCCGGGTTCGCTGCGCTTGGGGCCAGTTTGGCCGTAGGCGCTGATGCGCAGCATGACCAGCTTGGGATTAATCTCGCGCAGCGTCTCGAAACCCAACCCCCATTTCTCCAGCGTCCCCGGACGGAAGTTTTCAAGCACCACGTCGGACTGCGCCACCAGCTTGCGGAACATATCCGCGCCTTGTGGCTGGCGTAGATCCAGCGTGATGGCCTTCTTGTTACGTGCTTCGCTCAGCCAGACCAGGCTATCGCCGCATTCAGTGATCGTGCCAAACTTGCGCAATGCATCTCCGCCGTCGGGCTGTTCCACCTTGATCACCTCCGCGCCGAAGTCGGCAAGGATAGTGCCGCAGAATGGCGCCGCCACGAAGGTGGCGATATCCAGCACTCTCAGGTTGCTCAGAGCTGCTTGATCGCTCGTAGAGGTAGTCTCAGTTGTTTTGGCATTCATGCTCGTGTGGGGTCGTTGCGGCGATATATCGTTGGCGTCACATGCACACTGCCCGCCATCTGTCGCGCTTTGACTCTGTGTTGATCGGATAGGCAGACTCTAAATTTTCGACGCCTAGCCAGCAAACGATTTTATTCGGCCAATTATGTTGATTTGCTGCATAATAAAAAAATGCATCTTTTGAAGGCTGGCCATGAAGACTCCTCCAAAGCTACTCGCAAACGTCAATTTCAAGCTGCTGCAGACCTTCCTTTTGGTCGCCGAAGAAAGTAGTTTTCGCATCGCGGCCGAGAAATCATTCCGTTCCCCCTCCGCCGTTAGTGCGCAGATACGCCAGCTGGAAGAGCAACTCGGCGTGGCTCTATTCCATCGCACCACGCGCAACGTGCGCCTCACCGGTGAGGGTGAACAGCTGCTTGAATGCGCTCAGCGCGCGTTGATGGAGGTTAAGTCGGGGCTCCGCAAGATTCAAGAGGCCGCCGACATGCGTCGTGGCCGAGTCTCGATCTCCTGCTCCCCGACCATTGCCGAAACTCGCCTCGCCCGTGTACTCGCCGCATTCGAGAAGGAGTATCCGGGGATTGAGGTATCGGTGCGTGAGCTCACGTCGATGGCGCTTTTCAATAGCGTGCGCAAGCGCGAGGTCGACTTTGGCATCGGTCCAGCCATCGATACACTAGAGTTTCACTTCGACCAAGTAATGGAAGATCCGCTGTTCGCACTCGTACCTAAGCGCTTCATTGCTACCGCCAAACGTTCCATTTCCCTCGCTACCCTGACTAACATGCCCTTGCTGCTCCTGAGCCCGGCCACGGCACTACGAGGCATGCTGGAAGAGGCACTGCGTGAAAAAAACCTGGAATTCAACACGCGCTACCAGTTCTCGCAGGCACAGACCCTAATTTCGATGGCGTCGGCCGGTTTGGGGGCGGCCATTCTGCCGCGCGTGGCATTGCCCTCACGCGTGGACGCGTCGACTCACGTCTTACGCATCACCAATCCACAGTTGATGCGGCAGGTATCTGTCATCACCATGCGCGGCCAGAAACTGTCGCCGGCCTCGTTACGGCTTGTCGAACTCCTTAAGCAGCTGATGCCTGACCCGTTAGAAAGACGCCGCGGTGCCCACGCAGCAGCCGGATTGGACGATTGAGCGGCGCAATGCTGTAACTCAAAGATTCCCCGACGGTGATGCCGTTTCCTTCGTCACCTCATGCCCACTTGCTGTTTCGGCACGGCCATGAGGCTTACATCCAATCCCCCCATTTTGATTAAGCAGTTTTTGTGAACAATCGAAGCGATAAGCTCGATTGTTTAAAGCGCACGCCAAGGCTAGATTCGGGAAGTCGCATGAGCACGGCTGTATCGAGCCTGCTCTTTCCCATGACGTTCGCTTTAAGGAGACTGCTTCATGAACTACGACCTGCTGCAAGGTGCGCGCGTCGTCGAGAGTTCCGCCTTCATCGCCGCCCCACTGGCTGGTCTTGCATTGGCCCAATTCGGAACCGATGTCATCCGCGTCGATCTGCCGGACGGCGGCATCGACTATCGCCGGCTACCGCTTGCTCCAGCTGGGCGCAGCCTGTATTGGACCGGGCTCAACAAAGGTAAGCGCTCGCTGGCCATCGACTTCCGACGGCCAGAAGGAAAGGAACTCTTGCAGGAGTTGGTTACATGCCCCGACACACCTGCAGCCAGCGGCGGAGTCTTGCTCACCAATATCGCCACTTCATGGCTTTCGCACGCCGTGCTGTCAGCTAAACGACGGGATTTGATCTCTTGCACCATCGAAGGTAATGCCGACGGCAGTACCGCCGTGGACTACACGGTGAATTGTGCCGCGGGTTTTCCGTTCATGACCGGCGAGGCCACACGCGCAGCCCCTGTGAATCACGTATTGCCGGCTTGGGACGTCGCATGTGCCTACCACGCAGCCTTCAGCACTGTGGCGGCGCTAGCGCGCCGCAAGTCAGACGGACAAGGTGCGGAGTTGCGAATGGCGTTGTCGGATGTGGCATTTTCACTGCTCTCGCACCTAGGTTTTTCCACCGAAGCGGAGATACTGGGCCAAGATCGTGCGCCGATCGGAAACTATCTTTACGGTGCCTTTGGTCGCGATTTCACCACACTGGATGGGCGCAAGATCTATCTCGCTGGCATCTCGGCCAACCAGTGGAAAGGCCTAGTGCGCGCCTGTGATGCAACAAAGGATTTACAACAACTGCAAGAACGCATGGATTTGAATTTCGAACACGAGGGCGATCGATTCCAAGCACGTGAACAGATCGCCGCCGTAATCGAACCCTGGGTTGCCGCACGTACCTTGCTCGAATTGGAGCGGGCGTTCGCGGAGCATGGCGTGTGCTGGGGCCCATATCGCTCAGTGCAAGAGGCACTGCGTGAGGATCCTCGTTTGTCTACCGATAATCCAATATTCTCCGAGATCAATACGCCTGGTGTGGGGCAGCACCTGGCAGCCGGAACCCCACTGCGCTTGGTCGGTGAAACACGTGGCGTACCAACGGCAGCACCTATACTGGGTGCCGATACCGATGCCGTTCTGCAGGACGTCTTGGGGCTGGACTCCGCGACCCTCGGACGCTTGCATGACAGCGGTGTTGTTGCAGGACCGGAGCGCGACCCGCTGATGCCAGTACGATCCAATAGCACTGGTGCGGCGGCAGCATGATGGCAGGAGAGTTTAACGCATGGATAGGCGGCCAGGAGTGCTCGTATGACATTGCTGCGCCCTCTCCTGCGCAGCGTTTGGCTGCTACGTTGGATCTCGACGCGCCATACGGCCAAGGGAGTATCCTCCCCCCCCTGTGGCACTGGTTGTACTTCTTGCCGTCGGCTTCTACCGGGGATCTAGGCTTGGACGGACATCCCGCAAAGGGGGGCTTTCTGCCGTCAATCGACTTACCGCGCCG
>Ga0154006_1000085_pt1 | contig 33474 bp, 43 predicted proteins | sample TSFL090MetaG_FD_104747 | JGI IMG/M metagenome (GOLD analysis project Ga0154006, IMG submission 104747) | Attine ant fungus gardens microbial communities from Florida, USA - TSFL090 MetaG | ecosystem: Host-associated > Fungi > Mycelium > Unclassified | place: USA: Florida, Wakulla State Forest...
AGCCATACACGCCAATCTTATAATCCTTAAGCGTTGACTTGATCTCTCCAAAGTAAGCTGTGATAGTTGATATGTGCGCTGGTTTAGCGTCGTAATCTACTGCAAAATAGATAGTCGACCCATGGGGTTGTCCAACGCCTTTAGCACATGTCATAGCCATTTTGGCATCTGCTGACCCTTGCCCTTGTTTAAAATACTTGACACTCGTAGGAGCAGTCTCATACACGCTTACAATCTCAAGTCCTGCACTAGATAATAGTTTAGCCTCTTGTGCAGTAAGAGCTTTCCAGGCTGATGGTCCTTTGGGGTCAACGAGATACCTTACAACTGTTTTAACACCGTCTTTTTTAATTGTATTTATAACTGAGCTTGTTAATTTGGTTGCACAGTCAATCGCTTGTACTGCTGCCATGCTAATCACTCTCCTTAAAATGTTTTATAAAGCAGAACAATCAATGTTATAAAAGCAAAAAGCCACCCACCCCATTGGCGGACAGCTTTTAAAATTGAGGAACGTTCCTCTGCTTTGGCTTTTAAATTTAGAACTACTGTTTCTACACCTTCAATTTTTCCACGGAGACCGTTGTATTGTTTGATGATGGTTCGTGTTTCTCTCATTTCTGTGCGCAAAGCAACAAAATCCTCTTTAAAATTGTTAAGTTGCTCGTAAAGCTCTTTGTTGCTGTACCATTGCTCGCTGTCTCCCATGATTGACACGCCCTTTAATCCAAAATAAAAAGATGGCTTTGTTTTCCCTCTTGTGTAACAATAACGACTCCGCCTTTTTGAGGTCGGATATAGACGTCTTTATCAGTTGCCACTTGTTTGTCCCTCCAATGCCTCTAGTCTCTTTGTTAAATCATCTATCTGCTCTTGTTGCTCGTCCACCTTAAACATTAGCTCTTGTACACCTTTAAGGGTTAATGAGGTGTAGTTGTGCTCATCAAGGTGCTCACCATCAGGCAATGACACCATGCTAGGCGCACCATACCCCTCCCCAAAAATAACGCCATAATGTTTAAAATTGATACCTTGACTTAAGTCATCTTTGAGATTATAAGAGTACAACCCTGTACTTTTGATAGCATCCCAAACACTGTCTGTCCAAGGCGTTATGTTAGTCTTAAATTTTTCGTGCGAGGACATTGTAAAGCGTGCAGCACGTATCTCCATGAGCACGTTGGTCGTACCTGCAAGGGTGACTAAGTGTATCCCACCTGACTTTGGTCTCGTATAGATGTTGTTGGCAGTGCTGTTAGGATTAGCCTCAAAAGCCGTTGTAAACAAGGTGTTAAAATAGCCATCTGCGTATGTAGCACCATGACGTACTCTAAAAGCACCACTTCCAGTGGTAAACACGTTCATGTCCAATCCACCACCTGACTCTGCACCATCGGGCCCAAAAGATGGATTGTTGCCATCTGGTCGATCACCGAATATGACCTTTACGCTTTGCGGATTTAGGATAATACCTTGGTTGGTATTGCCTGTTGTCATAACAGCAAGCCCTAATTCCGTAAATTTCGTTTGTCCAACGGGGAATCGGTTACCATTACTATCTATACCACCAAACTCAATGACTAGCTGACCCAATACAGTATCAATAATGTTGTAAATAAACTTAGAGGCATTCTCACCCTCGATATGCAAATGGTTACCCACTATCTGCAAAAAGTTTTTAGCATCTATGATCGATTGGATGGTTGCACCGTTAATTGTGACACCATTAAGTATCCCGGCATTGACCTCTCCAAGGTTTGCAACGATCGCTGATAACTCCATAACACTTATCTTATCAAACGTCACAGCTTTAGGGGCTATTTGATCGCCTACCACTTGTCCACCCAAATCAATAAAATCAGTTGCAGAGGCTTTAACCCACTGCCCAGTAGCCATGTCAAAGTGCTTGAGTACGTTAAGCGTCTCAGACGTGTCAATCCAAAAACTTGTCGTATCAGTCGGCTCTGTGTGACTTGCCAATATAGTGCTCTTACCATCTACTGCTGTACCAAGATTGATAACTTGTTGAGTAGCATTGTCTGCTGACTCTTTGGCATCGTTAGCCGCTTGACTTGCATCATCAGCTGCCTGTTGCGCTGCGTCAGCCTTAGCTCCGGATCCATCCCATACAGGTGAGCGACGTCCTACTTGAGATTGCAGGTCAGCAACCTGTTGCTCTTGTTTAAGATCAATCAGTTTGTAATCACCAAATTGGTAGACAAAGTCACCTGATGGGTCGTCAAGCTCAGGCATTTCCGTTTGTTTGACCTGTGCAGTCAAAAGCAGAGACGGTGTAAAATGGTCGTCTCTGATACGGACATTCATTCCTACACGTATTTTCTCATGCTTATACCCTTCGATTTGTTCGAGAGCTGCTGCTGTTACTTGATAAGCAACGGTTGCATCATTGACCAAAGAAAAGGCTTCACGTGTGGCTGCTAACATTTTTTGTTTATCAATGTCGCCGCCATCTTCCGGCTGATATTGATGGACACCGTATCGATGACGTCCTTTGTTATTCCATTTTGCAAAAGCTTCGGCGCTCTCAATATAATTTTTCCCACCATTAACATCTTCAAATGTCACCAGATGTCCATCAGCATCATACGCATAGCCAATCATACGCGTAATGATGTTATCACGATCTTCTTGGCGATCTAATCCCGTAATGTCTTTGTCAATGTTCAACTGTTTTCCACTAAAATCATCTGAGGGTTCTAGAAGATCAAGGAAACGTGTGATTGTTTTTCCAATGATCTCCACTCTAAATTTTAATACACACCCAAATTGATCTTTTATTTGTTGCAGTGCAGCCAAAGGAAAGATAAAGTCTTTAAAGACAACATCCTTGATACCGTCAAAATCTACCTGGCCAAGTTGATAGGTGGTATCTTGTAAGATAAATTCTGCTGCCTCCCTTAACGTCACACCTGTTAATGTTGTCGGAGGTATCGGTCTCTCAAATCCAAGTGCATAGTGATCGCCGTCACATTGTATCGTTTTTAATAAACCGTTGTCGTCTTTATCATCAATACTTGATATTAAAAAAAGACGGTGTTGTCTGTCTTGATCTTGAGCAATCACCTTGGAAATTTTACTGGAATCTATTTGATAAGGGGTTGTAAATGCCAATGAGAGCAAGCTATTGTCAACGTCCTCTGTCACGTTGCTTTGGTTATACCATTGATTAGGACTTGGATTAACAAGGACATCAACGATTTGCTCATCACTATCAAGCAGATGTATCATAGGTCAGCCTCCCTATAAGATGCTTTGACAAACACCGCGTCAGCAGGATTGACCACTAAATTATTTTTTCCCTTTGCTAGCGGAAAAAAGGTAGCACCTACATCTATTTCTTGCATCAGACTTTCATCGCCATTGAGCATGATTTTTTTGAGTTGGTGGTCAAACGTGATAATATCCCCTGCATTAGCAATGTAGGGCACCTGGTTAGCTGTTATATCATTGATCTTAGCTACGCTTAGGTCATTGGCTGTTTGGGTAAACGTTTTGTAATCCTTGGCTTTAGCAATATAAATAATGATTTGTGATAAGGGGTTACTATAAAGATTTTCCACATCTATAAACGGCTTTGCGGTATCTCTTGCACTGTTGACACCTGTTACAGGGTCTACTTGAGCGGAGTAAGCGTAAAATTTATTGCCACGTCTCTCTAACCTAAGTATACCCTCGAAATTATTGTACACATTAAATTTATCCCCTGTTGTATCAATCAAGAATTGCTTGTTGAGTTGACTATCAAACAGGGCAACACGTGCATGGTTAAGATCAACCGATGCTGTTGTGTCCTCCATCCATAACCCACCAAAAATAGTATCGTTGTCATCTGCCAAAAAGATAGCGACTTTACCGACGCCAACCAATTTATTAAGACTTGTCATATTGATTCCAACTCTAAAATCTTGTACTGCTTGTGATAACGCACGTTTAACCGCTGGACCTACCCATCCGTTAGGATTCGTTCCATAACTAGCAGCGCCAAATGCAAAGGGTTGTCCTGCGGCATTTTTGACAACCTCCATAGCGCCACCCACAATACCGTCTGGGAGAGACGATCCACCTGCTAGCGCTGTCCAGTTAACAAGACTGGATAGGTTATCTGATAAGACACTCTCAAACTCAGGTACTTCTTCGCTGTCCACATCCACGGGTTGTCCGACCTGCATGTAGGCATCGTCTTTAACGATTTGTAACAAAGTAATCGACTCCAGTACCTCAGCTGTAAATACAGGGTAGGTTTCCGCAGTACCCTCATTGTCAATGGTTGGATCAGCCTCGCCACCTGTAGGATCATTAATGGTTTGTGTTTTTTCAGGATCATAAGCGTAAGGATCTGGAGCCATTAACGTGATCGTTCCCTGTCCCACTCGTGCTATTTCTTTTATTCTTTGGACACTTTGATCGGATAGGACAGCATAATACACTTTATCAGGCTCATTGTCTGAGATATACTCTCCAAGTCCTTTTTCCGGAGACAACCAATCCGCTAACGCTCTTAATCGTGACTCATAATCTTGTAAATCTGATCCTGCAAAGCCTATGGTCAAAGGGATAGGACGCATACCTAACTTAGCAGACACATAATAGGATCCAGGTATGCCAGGAAAATCAATCGTATTAAGGGTTGTAGGAGGTAAAAAATTTGGGTCCGTTTGGACAGATAACCCAAACGTGTCAGAGTGTATCCCTCTATACATGATGCCCATTAGCGTATCCCCCTTGCTTTTTGCGCATCGGATTTCAGACGATTGATTTCATCGTTAGTAAATTTAGCCGTTGATTTCGCAAAACTTTTTCCATCTAAATTAAAATTAGCCGATACACCATTTGGCAACACAATAATTTCTCTTATGACTTGAGGTTGTTGAGCAAGCGATGGTGACATGACTTGATGGGCTTGACTCACAGAAGCCAATTGAGAAAAATTAGCCATTTGATTAGCTATTCTAATTGAATTATGATGATCAAAAACATCTGCACCTTTTGGCAATCTCACAAGTTCTGGACCTTTTTCTCCAACAACAGCCAATCCTCCCTTAAAATTTTTAAAACCTGTAGCTCCGTGAGGAAGGGCATCAAAGATATGTTGTTGTGTGTGCGCTGGTAAATCAACATTTACAACGATATTTTTATAAATTCTTTTAGCTAAAGCGTTGTTAATACGGGTTGCATCTACAAGAGTATCACCTGTAAAAGTTATTTTTTTAACTTCTGATTTACTTAATCCCGAATTAATAGCTACAACTTCAGCTCTTGCTTTTTCTAGTGCTCTAATCTGGTCAGTAACTTTTCCTATTTGTTTGTCAAACTCTGCTGTGTTTAATTTGTTGTGATTGTATTCGTCTATAATCTTATCCTTACTTGTTTCTAACTTGCTAATGCGCGTATCGATTAAATCTACATAATTTTTTGCACCTGCAATTTGATCGGATTGTTTTTTGGATATTCCAGCTTCCTGTAGGTTAGCAGAAACAAGTTGTCTATTTATTGCATCTAATTGGCTTTTTTTCTCCTCCAATTGATCTAGTTGCGCTTTTGTCTTGTCGTTTTGTTTTTCTGTAAGCCCTAATTCTTTTGCTATTGCCGCTCTGCCGCCCTCAAGAACGGTCAATTGTGCCTGTAAATTTTGACCAAGCAAGGAGTTAGCATCAACTTGTTTCAACTGACTTTTTACACGTTCTATTTCTAATTTGTTCGCATTTTCATTAAAATTGTCAAGTTGTTTTTTTAGATAATTTTCATAATCCAGTCCGTCATTATAATCCTTTTGCTTACTGGTTATCTTTTCTTGTAATGTTTCTTGATTACCCATAGCTATATTTCTTTGTTCTTGTAATTTGCGTATTTCATCGTCTAAAAAAGCCTTATTATATTCTTTAACCTTTCCTGTTGTATCTGCAACCCTGTTGCCCTCGTCTGTAATAACTTTTGCTGCGCCTGGTATTTGATCGGTTATCTTTTTATTAAGGTCTAGCAATCTGTCAAATTGATCATTAGATAATCCGGATTTTTTCTGTAAGGTATCCATTTCTTGTGTAACATTTTTTAGAGCTACAGGATCTTTGTCTTTTTTGAGATCATCCTGCAAATCAAGATAATTTCCAAATTCATCATTCGTTAATTTAGATTTGCTTCTCAATTGATCAAATGAATCAATTAGTTTGTTATTAGACTCATATTGTTGTTGAGCACTATTTGCTGCATCTAAAGATACTTTTTGTAACTCTTGAGACGATTGACTTGCTTCTTTAAAATGCTTATAAACCTCAAATCCTGCAATTCCTAGTGCACCCAACACGCCTACAGTTAGTCCAACAGGACCTGTTAAAGCAGTTAATACGCCTTCTAGTCCTATTCCTTCACCCGCTGTAGCAGCTATACCTCCTGCTGCTTCCACTTTTGCTGCATCACCAGCTAATTTTGCTTCTGTTCTAAATTTACCTAACGTGCCAATAACCTTGCCCAAACCACCTGTAAGCAGTTGGACGGGTTTTAAAACAGCGCCTACACCTAAAGCAACAGGTCCTATAGCGGTAGCAAATAAGGCCATATGAATAATGTTTTGTTTTTGTGTTTCATCTAGATTGCCAAACTCATCGATGAGGTGTGTCGTTTCTTTTATGAGTGGCAATAACTCAGGGACTAATTCTTTTCCAATTTCTTGTTCCATCACCTGAAAAGCGGCCACCAATTGTTTCACTTTGAGTTGAGCATTTGTTCCCATCTCTTTGGATAATTTTTGCGTATAGCCTGTCGCGTCCTGTGTCTGTTTCGACAGGTCTCTTAAGGCATCCCCACCTTGCGACAACAACACATTGATTGCTGATTGCGCATTGAGTCCAAAAGCGATCGTGACAAGGCGTGTTTTTTCAGCTTTATTGAGTCCTTGCGTATGGGTATTGATCGTATCAATGAGATCAGGCAACGTAATAAATCCTTTGCTTAGATCGTCTGTATTAACGCCCATCTCTTTAAAAGCGGCCGCACTGTCTTTGGTTGGCTTCAACAGACGTGACATTACTTCGCGTAAGCCCGTTCCGGCTTTTTGTCCCAAAATACCATTATTAGACAAAAGACCAATCGCGGAAGCCGTGTCTTCCAGTGTAAACCCAGCCGCTTGAGCGACTGGACCCACATACTTCATGGCAAAACCCATGTCACTAAATTCTGCTGCTGTTTTATTGGCCACAAAGGTTAGGTCATCTGCCGCTCGTTGTGTATTACGCATCATAGTGTTGGTATCTTGCGCTTTTAACCGAAATTGCTCGACTGTACTCGACACAATATTCATGACTGTTCCAAAATCATCACCGGACGCACGTGCGGCATCTAATAATACTGGCATCGCACCAATAACCTGGTTATAGGTAAATCCCCTTTTGATTAATTCTTCCGTTCCTGCGTTGACGTCGGAGGTAGATTCACCAAATTGTTGCGCCCATTTCTGTGCGTCTTTTCCTAGCACTTGTACTTGATGATCTAACGTTTCAGAGCTGACAGATCCATCATTCAGCAAAGCTCGTAGAGTGGTCAATTCTTTATTAAAATCTAAAAAGGACTCGACACCTTTGCCAAGACCGACAGCAAGTGGCAACGACACGAGAAAAGAGGCACTCATGCCCGCTTCTGTTAATCGATCAGATGCCTTTTGAGCATTGGTCGATATTTGACCGAGTGCTGCAGATGTTCTCGATGTGGATAAGAGTTTGACAGACACACGACCTAATTCAGCTTCGGTATTTTTCATGGCCACAATAGCCTTATTAAGTTCCAACTCAGCCTTTTGTGTTGCGACATTATCAGCACCTTTGGCCAATCGCAAAGCCTCATATTTTGTTCTTAAAGCGTCAACTCTTTCTCCCTGTATGGTTAAGACATTTGATAATTGCGCTGATTGTTGACGGAGTTGGGCCGTCGATTTACCAAAATTCGTCGTACCTGCAGTGAGTACACCAAACCGACTGTTTAACAGCTCAATCTGTTTGTCCATCAAGCTGACAGACTCATCGACTCGCACGCCCGTTTGAAACCAAGCGCTTTGCTGTTCTTTAAGACCAACGTTGACCAAATCCAACTGTTTTCTAAGCGCTTGTTCTTGTGCTTCGGTCGTGTTGACTTTGATTTGATAATTTTGTAATGCCGTGACATTGCGGTTTACCATCTGTGTTTTTTGCTGGAAAGCTTTCTCCAATCGAGAGACTTCTTGTTGTAACACTTTCGTCTCTTCAGCTGATTTGCCATACGTTCGATTGGCTTCATCTAATTGGATACGTGTCTCGTCCAATGCTTTTCCGAGCCGTTCTTGTTCAGTCACATTTTTTTCGAGCGTTTGACTAGAGGTCAGCAATTGTTTTTCGTAAATGCCTAGTTTTTGTTTTTGTAAATCTAGTTGTTTATTTAAAGAGAGTGACTTGACGTTTAATCCTTCAATGCTGTTGCCCATACCAGTAATCGTCGCAGAAGCATTCTTAAACTCACTTTGCACAACACGCATTTGACGATTAATTTGTTGCACCGATTGTGCAAAGCCGTTTTGTTGCATAGATAATCTCAGCGCAATATCTTTCACCACTTGATCCACCATGCTGTTCACCTCCTCGCTTGCCTAAAAAATTTGATCAATATACACCTTGTTATCAGCACTTTCGAGTTGATGCCATTTTTTATATTGACGCCATAACGCAATCAATTTTCTCGGTGTCATACGCCAAAACGTATCCTCAGACAATCCTAATAAGACCGTGCCCATATACACTAACCAGTCCCAATCCCATCCAGATTCATTGTTTGATTGAGACTGGTTTACGCGTTTTTTTCTTCTTCTTCATCCGTTTCTGGCATGCTGGGTGTCAAAGCTTCTATGATTTTTAACGATACGTCTGTTAGATTGGGTGGAAATTTGCCAACGTCGGCGATCGTCAACGTCTTATCCTCATGGATGAGTCCAGCCCACAAAAGCGCACGAATAGCTTTCGGTGATCCCGATAAAAAGCGCCCATAAAATTGCTGGAAGCCGTTGGACTGTTGCGTCGTCAAATCCGTTAATGTCGTGCGCATCTCAAAAATTTCTTCTTGATTGAGCTCTTTTTTACCGATCAATCCCTCTGCTAATAGCGTTATGGATTGATAGAGTGTATCGATGTCACTTTCTGTATGATTCGTCTCTGTATAATGATTTTCTAACTCACAATAGGCATTCATGTCATAGACCAACGTGCGTTCTTTATCTAAAACAATCGGTACTTTTTTAACAGTCATGTTATTGGCCATAATCTACCTCCTCAATATAAAAAAAGAGGGCTTAATCGCCCTCTTCTACGGTTTCAAACTTTGTAATGCTGCCACTGGTCATCGTATAACCCGATATGGATTTAACATTTTGAGTCGCCATGGCTAAGTAGGTCGTTCCTGCCTCTAAAGCGTCAGATGGCGTAAACGTGACGACGGTTTTATCACTGCTAATGGATAAGGTTCCAACTACAGCTTCCCCATCCGCATTGATGACCAAAAAGACGCCTTGATTGACACTGGCTGTACTGAGCGCTTTATCAAACGTCCAAACGATCGGTGCATCCACAGAGACATCCGTTGCTTCGTTATCTGGAGAGACGGTCACTGTTGGGGGTTCGGTATCCACATTAGGTTCATAGACAGCATTAAACCACACGTCTGCGCCTGGAAATTTAGAGTCATCCTCCCTAAACGACGCTTGCCATGCATCGTCTCTATCTCGACGGATAAAACTCGCTGTAATCTGCGGATTTTGGAAAGCAGGCTGGTCATTTTTAGTTTGAAAAGCTTGCGTGACCACTTGAAAGATTCCTTTATATAACCATATAAACATAAACTTACCGTTAGACATTTCAGACATAAAGCCTATCGCGACATAAGGTGCTTTATCGGTAAACTTTTTAATTAAGACGCCATTGCTGTCAATGGTATGTCCAAGCACATCCGCCTGCACAGACGTGGCCAAATCTTCTTGCGTAAAGGTCACTGGAATATCGCCAAGTGCTGCCAATATGGAGACGGCGCCATCATCTGCAAAGTTTGTAGCCGAATTGGTTGCTGGCGCAATATTGCCATCTATCGCTTTGGCAAAAATTTTAACGGGACCATATGTTTCATCTTCTTCATTCATGATCGCATAGACTAATCGTTTCATTCCGATTGTTGCCAAACTAATCACTCCTCTAATGATTGGGTTATCGTATATTTCAAAACATGATGGACAATTTTCGTATCATTTTCGTATAACGTTTGCGCACCAATTCTAAAAAACCCCGTCGATTTCATGAGCACGTCCACGACATGGGCGATATCTCTGCGAGGCTTTGTATCCCATATATCCACCTGATAATATAGTCGAGCTGCTGTCGGTGCATCTTCCGCGTAATTGGCATCATCGTTATCAATTTCAAAAACGGTGATGCGTGGGAATTGATCCGGATAGACCGCTTCGATTTCCCAAATATACGAGCCACCTAACAACTCAACTAACTGTTGATCGCTTCTTAAACTGTTCAATATGTCAGCCATTAAATCAATCATTGGATACTCTCACCAATGGCTTTCGTCATGATGTCTGTGATTTCTTTTTCAGATTCATTCCCTGCAGGTAAGACAAAGGGATAGGGTTTCATTTTAGACGTGCCATTTTCCAAAAAACGTGCGCGCCATGCAGTCTTTTCAGTCGGGCCAATATGGATGGCTTTCACCCCTTCCACGGTTGAGATGCTACCCACTGTGATATCATCGATCAAATGTGTATGATCCTTATCCGATCGGTTCACATGACTGATCTCGGCTTTTTTGGCGACTTCTGCCGCCTCTCTTAACGCAGTATTCATGGCACGGTTGGTTTGTTGTGGGATTTCTTGTAAGTCTGCCATGACCTCATTCAGTCCCATAATTTCTAAGGATGCTCCTGCCATACCCTCACCTCTTTTTACTTGCCATATTTGGTACAAATCACATCAATCTCTTTCTCATTGCGCTTAAACGTCCGAAAGATCGTATACCGTATTTGGTTATAGATGAGGTGAGATTCACCATGATAATCTGATAACCACACGGTAAAGGAGATTTCCGGATTAAAATCCGTGCTGGCAGCAAAATAAAATTCGGATCGTGTGATTGAATTTTCTGTGGCCAACACAGCGTGTTCATGTGTTTCAATGGGTGGTTCAAAGGCACTATCCGGATTAGGGACAATGTCCAGCAACACAATCTGTTTATCTCGACGCATGTCCTCACCCCATCGCTAGTTGAGTGGCCAACATAATAAAAGCAGGGGAAAAATGTGCTTCCCCTGCTCTCACTTCCCATATATCTGTGACTCCCATGGTAATGACGCCTATAGCTGATTGAGTGGTTAATTTTTCTTCCGCCACACCGCCCTGGATTAACAAGGCTTTGACTGTGGCAATTTTTTGTGTGATGAGTCCATCTATAGCCTCGTTGGCTTCAGTTGATAGACCTAAGCCAATTTTGCATTTGGTCAATACATCATCTTCATCAGCCATGATCACTCACCGCCTTATTTACTTGCTCCGTTACCGACTGGTGGTTGTTCATCCTTTGGTGGTTGTTCATCCTTTGGTGGTTGTTCTTCTTGATTGGTTTTATTTTTACCTTTAGGCGTCTGTGCCGCTTGAATCGTTGTTGTAGAGGCTGCTGCTTTCTTCAGCAAAACCACACCAAAGCGATCAGCAAGCTTACCATCCGCAATCAAGTTGGCTTTGCTAATCCACTCATCTGTATCATCATTAAAATACCGTTTAAAGGCCATTTGCATATTGCTATTCAACATGTAATCCTTAAGATTACAGAGTATACCAAAAACCTCGCCTTCCTGAGCATCATCGATAGAGGGGAGATAATCCTCAACTGCAATGACTTCTTTGCCTATTAATCGTTCATCAGGTATACCGTCAATCCCGTAGGTGACACGGGCAACGGGTTGTCCATTTTTATCAACCATACCCACTATATACTTATTCCAATCGCTATCATTCATAATAAGTACAGATCCATTACGATAACTCCGTGGGATTTTACCGTACAGATTTGTCCATGTATTGTATTTGCTGATATCCGTATCACTCACGTCAACAATTTGCGCAGAAGGAATGTTGGTATCATTGATAATACCGAGTGGCTGTCCATTACCAGAACCTTTAATAATCGCTTCTTCAATTGCAATAACCATCGCCTCGATGACATTATCGGCAACGTTTTGTTCGAAAATAGGCAACGATACGACGTCTGCAACCAGCGTGACAGCAACACGACATTGTAACTTGTAATACGTAAAGGATATCTTCAAATCAACGGCTTTCTTTTGTTTGTCAGCCATCTCACCTTCACCGACCCATGTCGCTTTAGGTTTGAGATTACCGAGAGGAATTTCTACTCCGCCTGGAATAGCCGTAGGCGTGATACGTGCAAAAATACGTCCTGACTCCTTTAATTTTTCCACAATACGATTCATGATGGTCGTTGGAATGACCGCACCAATATCCCCTGTTCCTGTCGTGACATCTGCACGAAACTGAAGGTTTTCAGAGGGTTTGCCTGTTTTCACATAGTCCATAAAGGCTTGACGGTATTCAGCTGTGCTATAGGGATCATCCGAGCGTTCTGCAGGTTCGGTTTGTCCTCGGTCTAAGCCATAAGTGCCTAAAATCGCTGTTCTTCCAATAGGAGAAAGATGTGCATGCTGTTCATTCCCACGTGCGTGTGGATCACCAGGTGTGGGTTCTGCTTCCGGCTCTTCATCGTCTTCTTCCGCTTTGTCAGCCAAACTACGCAATTCAGCGAGTTCTTCATTCAATTGATCAATCGTCTCACCAATACTACGTACTTCTTCAAGAGAGTCTGATGCATCTGACTTCTTGATTAATGCTTGTTTTCTTTCTTCTTTTTTCTTGATCAAGGCTAATAGTTCTTTTTTCACTATGCTCACCTTATCCTTTCATCAAAATCTGATTTTTTAATTTATAGAGTTCTAGTTGCTTGCTCTGCTCGCTTTTCGAGCTATCCAGCTGAGACCGGACATTATCCAATGTCTTTGCTGCATTATCCAACACAGCTTGGTCACGAGCATGTATGTCAGTTCCAGCATAAGCCGGAAAATTGACCGCACTCACTTCTATTACTTTGGCTATTTCTTGTATGCGCCGTGTGGGCATATCGGTATCTTGATCTTCCCATGTGTCCTTAGCCACATAAAAAATAAAAGACATCCCATTGATGTCCGATCGTTTGACCGCACTATGGAGTGCCTTAGCTTCAGAATTATTATCCACATCTAAATCTGCTCGAATATGGAGACCAGATTGATCCACTGTTAACTGCATAGTGGACTGCTCTGTATTTCTTCGACTTCGTGCTAGCGGAATCTTCGTTAAATCGTGATTGACACTAAATAACACATCTTTAAAATCGGTTTGATCAAAAGCACCACGCTCAATGACCTCATTAAAATAGCCTCCAATATTAGTCATTTGATCATACACTGCAGGATGACCTTCAATACTTGTTCCTTCGTCAACAGCCCTTAAATCCATTAAACCAAAAGAGCGTTTGACAGGTTCTTGTTTAGTCAGTGTTTTCTTGACCATTCGGTTTCCCTCCTTTTTTTGCTTGTTGCATTTGATAAGCCGTTGCGATATCTGTATCAATAAAGTTTAAAGATATTGTTCTTCGATCGCCTCCAGGAATCGGCGAATATCCTAATAAAGCTAACTTTTGATTGTCTGATAATAGCCCTTGTTCTCCGGCTGTTTTTAAGAGATTGAGTTTAGCACTGGTATTGAGATACATCATATCTTTTTGGTAAAAAGCGATCTCATTGCCTGTATCCAATTCACGACCCGTAAATAACGTTTTCGTAAAGGCTTGCTTCAGTCCTAAAACATTAGGTTCTAATGTTTTTTCATAAAAAGCCTGGTACTGCGTGTCGGTATAGTCTCCGTTTAATATGGGGAGAGGGACACCTATATAACGTAATATCTTGTTTTCCAAGAATTCCATCGTGTCTTTATCAATAATCTTAGGATCCGGCTTAATATCTTGATAGTCACTTTTTACATCGGTGATCAAGATACCCGCTTCACCTTGTTTGATTTGTTTTTCAAATTTAGCGCGTTCTTTTTCTTGGGTTTCTCCGTCTACCATCGTATTAATTTTCATCAGACCTTTAATGGACAGACTACTCATCAGGGCCTTCGGCAACGTTTGTAACACCATATCATTTAACTTAAGCGTTTTAAGCAAGGCTTGGTTGTCGGGTTGACCATTCATTCCGCCACCCATGACATCGTTGACTGAAAACTTTTTTCGTAGGTGAATGACACTGTCATAAGGAAAGGTATACTTATCGCCATTGGCAAATCCCAACTCCACAAACAACTGTCCCGTCTCATCCTGCAAAAAGACCACTTGTTTCGGGTTAAGCGGATAAAATCCTGTATAACGCCGGAAAGGTTTGCCTTTACTATCTTGCAGATCCAAATAGGTAGGATAAATAAAGGCATTGTAATTCAAAAAGAGCTGCCATACGACTTTTTCCAAAAAATCACGAGTTGTCATGAGTTCATTCGGTGAAAATTTAAAAAGACGATTAATACTACTGCTCGTGACAACCTTTTGCACGCCATTTTTGTCAATGCGTATATGTTTCGGTTGCAATTTGCTAATTTCTGTTGCTATGACATCGATGGCCATTTGTACAATATCCGACGCGTACACATTTTCTCCAAACTGCGAAAAAATAGGACTGTACCCATCCAAAAATTTGGCTTGTTGTACCATCCTTTTTTTATCGTTTGAAAAGTAGTGACCGATATGGTTCATGAAATCTTTAAACGCCAAAGCCTCACCTCCTAACAAGTTGTAAAAATTCTGTGCGATTATCTATATAAATGCGATAAGCGATGATCAATGTCACCGCTCCGTCAATTTTTTTATCTTCCTGTCCTTGCACCTTGATAGGCATGATTTCTTCTTTACTGCTCAAGCGCAACGCTGTATTTTCTAGGCACCACTTATCAACTGGATTATTGTTGTAATTAATCAAGCCACTTTTCAAATCAGCCTCAACCAGCTTCATGGGATCAGACATCGCGCCAAATTCTTGCGAGACGCGCTGGCAATCAAAGCCATACCCATCCATTTCTTTGACCCAATAGGTGGAGGACCATTTATCGTATCCCGTTTTATAGACTCGGATGCCGTACGTTTTATACAATTTCACATACCACGCGGTCACCAAGCTAAAATCATTTTCATTTCCTGGACATACAGTGATATGTCCCTGCCGGATCCATTCCTTAAACATTTTTTTATCTTTTTCAGAAAGATAGCCTAATTTAGATTCCGGAATAAAATAATGCGACAATGTATATTTTTTTTGACTGTCCGGTTTCATTAAAACAATACGCGCACTGGTCAAATCCCCTGACTTCGACAAGTCAACTCCGCCAATACCAAATCCATTGCGGAAATCTTCGATGTCAAAGGTTTCTTGATTGACAATGTCCTCTGTTGTGAGCCACGCAGAGGCATTATTTTGTTTAATATTAAAATCCTTCGATAATACAAAGACGCGTCTAGACTTACTGGTCTTAGATTCATTAATCATTTTTCGCAAAAAATTCCAGCGTTTAATCTCGCCGATGCCTGGATTCGATTTATACCATGAGGCTTCATCTTGCCAAATTTCTTGTTCACCATCCTGCGTATAAAGCCAAATCAACCAACGCGGACGCTCTAATTCGCCATCTAGCACTTGTCGTGCTTCTTTCATGCGGTGATCCAAGTACCCTTCATTGACGACTCCTTCGGTAGTTAATTCAATATACAGTGGATCCATCTGCGTAGATAATGACTGGATTATCGGCATGATAGAGGTATCATCTTTCAGTTCATGCGCTTCATCAACAGCGCCCACTTTAATATTACGGCCTTCTTTTGCACCCGTCTTCGCCGATATTTTTTTGATCTGTCCCTTATTCTTATAGCTAAATTTTCCTTTGCGATTTTTACGCTTTGGATTGCCAAAGAAAATGCCTTTAATGTTTTTGCGTGTGACCTTGTCGAGTGTTGTACTCTCTTCACGCATGGAATCAATCGCTTGAAACATTAAATCCGCCTGATCATAATCGTTGCTTGAACATAAAATACGTGTCCCCATTTCTCCACAAAAAAACTCGGCCAAACAAAGCGCCGAGATAAGAGGTGTTTTGCCATTTTTACGTCCGACAACAAATAAAACATCTTGATAGAGTCTCACATCACCGTGTTTTTCTTCATCGTAAATCTTAAAGATATAAATCGCTTCGATAAATGCCTTTTGAAAGAGCATCAGCTTAAAAGGTTTCCCGGCAAACGGCGCTTCAAAGTGTTTGCATTCTTTTTCAATGAAATCAATGCGTTTATGCGCATCTGTAAAGTCAATGGTGATGTCGGGATCATCAAAATGTTCCAGCAGTCGATCTAGCTCGGTCATAAGTTCATGGCCAATGATGATATCGCCTGATTTGCATTGGTTGATATATTGTAATAAATAGGAGTGATCCAAATAAGGATAAAGATTTTTAGTCATTCATAGTCACTCAACGCCTCGTCATCATCATCAATCACATGCTTGCTTAAAATGCCATTCAATGTTTTAATGATGACAGCGTAACTGTTCACATTTTTAAGATATTGCCTCGATGACTCCACAGGCTTTTGTTTTGATGGATCCGTAGGATGGATAAGCACCATGCCTGTTCCTTCAAGCGATTGTCTCAACTCAATATTTTCAGCTTTTAAAAAAGCAGCATCTTCAATTAACCCTTCAACCAATTGTCTTTTAGATTCCTCAACTGTCTCGAAAATCTTGCTCAATTTCTCGCATTCTTGTACATAAACGGCGCTTTTAGACGGCATTTTCAAAACCTCCATCCGATTTCAAAATTTTAGCCGTGTCTCCTAGTTATCTGCGGGGGACGGTCTACAGAACTTTTTATTTTAAAAAATAACCCGGGGGGGATGTTAAAAAATTCCTTTTATTTACTTTTTTTAGGATTATTTTAAGTTTTTTTTTATAATTTTTTTTAGAAATAATTTTTTAAAAAATTATTGTGTGTATTGCTCAAACCATTTGTCGATGTAACCTTGCCACTCCGCTTGCCTGTACTGCCTTTGCTCATCCATTGCTAGACGTTGGAGACACTCCTCTTTACTTGCCTCGCAAAAGATAAGCTCAGCATTTAAATCATTGGCCATCCTCTCACGCTTATACTTATCAGCATAGCCACCAATCACCCAGGCATTGGTCCACTTGCCATAGCGTGTCTTGATGTTATCCACAATCTGATTGTGGATAAATCGAACATTGGTGAATAGGTTATCGGGTTTGTCGTAGGTAGGTAGCAGTGTCATGGCTGAGTACAAAGCATCCATGTCTACCACCAAGTCTCCTCTCATTACCTGTTGTCTCACAAAGGTTGTCTTACCTGAAAGAGGTGGACCATACACAAGATAGACCTGGCGTAGTTTTTGATAGCCGAATCGCTTATGCTCTTTGTTGTGACAGTCAAAACAAATAATCTCAACCAAGTCAGGGTTGAGACTAACAGAATAATCGTTGACATTTTCCGGTGTCAACTCGACTGTATGATGACCGATAAGGTCTCTTGACTTAGGGATAATCTTATTACAGTGTGCACATACATTCCCTCGCTCGAGGATGAGCTGCAGTCTAAAGTTAACCCATTGCCTAGAAGCATAAAAAGATTTAATGACAGCATGTTTTGTCATAACATCACCATGCCTTTGCTTTGACAGCGTCGATGTCTGCTTTAAGTTTAGTCGCTTGCAATCTATGTTTCTCCTTAACCTCTTCAGGTGGTAGCTCTCTGATCATCTCTTCGTACTGCCTTATCTTCCTGCTCAATGCTGCAGAAGCAGATGCTTGAGCAGTTAGCGCCTTCGCTTGTTTGTCCCATGCTTGTTGATACTCCCATTCATATTCATCTATTTCCTGAGTGCCTGTAGCAATTGATGTGTGCTTTTCTTTTTTGACAACCTTTGTGACATCGTCTTTATCTTTGACATACATAATCTTTTGAGCACGGATAAAGTTCGTAAACATCACTAAGATTTCTTCCCATACGATATCAAGAGGACTCATGCCTGCACGCGTGGCGTCATAGATTTCTTTCCAGTCCTCTTCTGTCGGCAGCCACTTTTGATAGTAGCCATGTTTCATAGCGTTATCATTATCTTTAGGTGCTCCACCTTTATTACCAACGGCATTTTTATTACGATATGGCGCACCACGTTTGGGCTGGGAATCAGGAATGTCATCCCACTTGTCAACACTCTTCCACTTGCGGACTTGGCTGGCACTCACGCCGAGTTCTTCTGCAATATCTTTTAAACGTCTCTCTCTAGAGCTTTTAAGCCATAATCTCAAGGCTTTGAGACGGTTAGGACTTATTGGTCTCGACACCTCATAAACACCACCTCCAGGGAATTGAGTTGTTTTCACACGCCATCATTTTTAGTTTTTATCACCTTTAAAAAATGGGACAAAAAAACGATGAAAAATCTTTGGGAAATAATCAAAAATGCTCATTGATTACCCCTAAAATAATGCTGACAAATGTAACATAATCTAACTAAAATATGGGTAATGAGTACACCACAACTAATATTGTGTTGCACTCACGTAAATCCGCAATCCTTTGTCACCATTAGCTTTAATCCCTCTACCCTTTATGAGTGCGACATCTCTTAATTTGTGTTGCACTCAACACGCTTTTTTGTCACATTTAATGGATTAAGTCAATTGCAAAATTGCCGCATCCATCATGTCTTGAGTGACACCAATATAGCGTAAAGTAATCGTTGGATCGCTATGACCATACATATCCATTAGTAACGCGAGGTTATGTGGATCTCGTTTATATAATTGATAGCCCCATGTCTTACGCATCGTATGTGTGCCAATATCGGTTAATCCAAATACCTCTGCTGCATCATGTAACATTTTATAAGCCGTACTGCGATCAAACGGTTGTCCTCTTAATCTGCTCTTAGTCTTAAGCTGACGACTTGGAAATAAAAAATCCTTATCTTTTTTGTCCATGATGTATCCATCTAGGTCATTACGGATAGACGGATGGATAATAAATCGTTTGCGATTGTGATTCTTTTTTTCTACGAGTCCTACGTGCGTCCCTCTGACCATACCAATACGCAATGTCCTCAAGTCACTGACACGCAACCCACTATAGATACCCATGCAAAAAAATAAATAATTACGCATACTTCTCAACTTTAAATAGGCCTTAATGCCTTCGATCGTATACGGATCACGAATGGGTTGTACGACATTCATTTCATTTCTTCACCTTCTTTTTAAACGCAAAAAAAAGACATCCATTGACGGATGTCTCGCTTTTTTTATGAAATTAACCTATTACCATCATAGCACGCTTTTAACCAAATTCTCTGCCTTTATTCTGCCAAAATCCTGCCATTTTTCTGCCACGATTCTGCCATTAAATATACTTATCCTGCCATAACATAAAAGCAAGCTTGTAATAAGCACGTGCTTTCACGCGATAATATTTTCTTTCACTCATGCCTAACGATCGATAAACTTCGTAGTCCATGATTTTATCCTCTTCCATGCAACTTTTAATGATGACCATTCTTTCGTCAAGGTTCAGTCGATTCACACAACGTTGTATTTTTCTAATAAAGGGGTCTTTTTTTTGATCTCTGCTAGCTATTTCTACGGCTGAATCTTCAGTTGAGGAATGAAATTGATTAGAAAACGTTGGTACCAAGCTAAATGTCTGTGTCACTTTTGGCATGTAGTCTTCCGGTAATGTTAATAAAAATAGTCGATATTTTTCAAAGATAGCTTCAATGGCCGTCTTAGTAGATTGTCGGTCGATGATGGGCAACTCAAAAGATAATTGTTCAGCCATTCTTACAGCTCCTTATATTATGGTATACTTGCTACATAATAACGGTTAAGGAGCAACATGAGCCTAGTTGGTGCTAGGCTTATTTTATTTATTAATTCAAAGCACCATCCATTAACAAAAAACACATTTTACTATCAATTTCTATCTCCTTAAATTGTTCAAAAATTTTACAAACAGTACGTTGCATATCTTTATAACCTTTTGTTTCAGCATCTTTTAAAAAATAAGCAGTATATTTTATAATCGCATAATCTCTTTGCACTTGATTTATGGATTCAATGTCTTCTAAACCAGCAACGGAAGCATTATATTCTAATTTTGCTTCTTCTATGTCTTCAGCTTTTAACAATGCATAATATGGTTCATTCACTTCAAAATATTTGATCATATCAATCCTCCTCATTCTCTCATTGACTCATAGACTTTATGTTGTAAGTGTTTGGGTAAGGCATCTACTATAATGACCTCAATTGTTTTAAAGTGTTGTCCACACTCCAAACATTTTTGACTACGATACACCTTATGACCCTCTGTTGATGTATTAACGGACATTTTTTTGTTACAGACTGGGCATAGCATGACTGATTACTCTTTCATAACAGACATGGCTTTACCTATTTGTTCGATGCTTAAGGATGTATGATATGCCATATCTATTAATCGTTGCGGTATTAACCAATTTTCAAATAAATCTTTCATCTTATTGCTTACATTATCCGATGCGTGTTGACTCAGGTTATACATAAGTGTAAATGGTTCTTTATTTTCATATTCTTTTTTTTGCCTTTTTAATGATTCAATTTCCTTAAGCAAAAATTTTATATCATCTTTACCAATGTTTTTACCTAATTCCAACTCGGCCTTAATGCGTTCCATTCTGCTCATTTAGTCGACCTCCTTCTATTTCTCAAACCTTCATTCATATTTTTATAAAGCTCAAACAACTCGTATGTCTCTCTATCTGTCTCCTCATGCTTACATTCTAAGGTTTTAATCCTTTGTCTAATTTTGTCTATTATGATTGCTTGATAGAGTAAAGCACCGCACACCAACACAACAAAAATAGCTATAAATATTAAGTCTACTGTGAGCATTTGATTACCCTCCTAAGCCAGGACATATACAATCCCAATCGTAATCATCAACATCAAATTTGATAGTTTCGTCTTTGATTATTTCACCTTTGTGTATTTCTATGTCTTGATTAAAACATCCACCTTTTTCAAAGGCGTATATCTTGATATCGATACAAAAATATCTAGATAATCTAGCTAGATCACTTGCTTCTACAATCCAAGCTTGTCTAAAGCTAGGTAAATAGATAACTTGTTCATCCTCTTCATCTTTAGTGTTACGATCGTCCCAAAAAATTTCTAAAATTTTGTCGTTAATAAAAGCTCTCCTAGTGCCTGCTACATAAAAACCTAAATCATTTGGAGCTATGAAAGTATACATTGATCGTCCATATTTCATTTTAATTGGCCTTAATTTTACTTTTTCACCGTTTGCTATTTTAGCAGAATCACCTATCGTTTCAGCTGCCTTTAATGCCTCTTCCAAAAAACAGGTTAAGTCGTGTTTATTACCTCGAAGTTTTAATGTTCCCTCTGCCCAATTTGGCATTTAATCACTCCTCATAATCTCCTAGCAATATCGTAAACAACAGGCACAGTTATAGTATTTCCAGCTTGCTTATAAAGCTGACTATCCGAATTGACCTTTCTTGCATTATCAAACGCACAATCAGGAAATCCTTGTAATCTCCAACATTCTCTTGGAGTGAGTTTGCGTATATAATAGTAATATCCATCTATGACCATGATCCCATGTTTATCTTGTGTGGTTAGCGTAAACATTGGCTCGCCATCCTCTTTGATGAGACGACCGTTTTGTTTTTTGTTGTAACTAACAGCAATAATAGGCAAAACGACTTTAGAATCTCCACCATGTGTATTAGCTCTTAATGTGGGGACATAGTCTTTTGGTTTTAACTGTTTTTTACGTCCTTGATCGTCGATGATGGCGACATGAGGTTGTCTGCCTCCTCCTTGTCCTGTATCTAATGTCTCCGTAATACCACTAGGGTCAAATACCTGCATGTTACGTCTATATCCTTGTCTATGAGCCAAAATCTTAATGGCACCACGTTGATTTTTAGGCATTAACTCAACGAGTCTCTTTACCTTATCAGGCGAAAGGAAATATTTGTCGTCGACATCCTCCTCTAAGATGTCCGATAATGTAGACGCGCTCTCTGTTTTGCGGTACATAGGCTTTGCTGTTAAACAACAACCATTCCACATCATACCCAAGTTCATCCAACGTTCTGAGGATGACCTCAAAGGTATTGCCTTTGTCGTGGTTAAGGAGTCCTTTGACGTTTTCAAGGAGTAGATAGCTAGGTTTGAGAATAGATGAGAACCTTGCGATTTCAAAGAATAAAGTGCCTCGAGTATCGTCGAATCCTCTTCTTTTCCCTGCAACGCTAAAAGCCTGGCACGGAAATCCTCCAGTGATAAGGTCGATGTATCCGATTGATCGTATGTCGTTGTCTTGTACTGTTGTGATGTCATGTGCTGTCCACTCTCCTTCTGTGTCATACATAGCCTCATAGCTTTGTCGTGCAAATTTATCTATTTCGACGTAACCAACACATTGATGTCCAGCTTGCTCCAATGCCATCCTAAATCCACCTATGCCAGAAAAGAGATCCAGGAATTTCATTTAATCACCCTTTGTTTAAGTCAAATAAACTCAATTGTTTGATCTGTTCTGCAGCTACTTTATTTAACCAAAGACATTCTTTTTTCTTTGCACCTGCTTCTGCTAAAACGATGCGTTCTTCTACATTCCATTCATTTAAGTATTTTTGATAGATCGCATTATTATATCCGGATAAAAGGACTGGACCATTATGATCTTTAAGGACTTCGATTAAATCAATATGACCTTGATCATCCATTTCATTGGCATAATGTCTATTTGTCCTAGTCGATCTCACATAAGGTGGATCTGCATAGATTAAGACATTCTTGCGGTTATATCTTTGGATGAGATGTAAGGCATCTTGATTTTCAATTTGCGCCATTTTTAATCTATTTGAGATTGAAATAATGGTCTCTGGTAATGCACTCCATTGTTTCGTGTTGTTTGGACCATTTATAGATATGATTGATCTCCAACCTGTAATGTCAGAGGTTTTTGCTCCGATTGCTTGCCAACACCTAATTAAAAACCTTCGGGCATCTTCTAAAGCATCATCAGATTTTTCATAACTTCGTTTATATTCTTCCCTAGAAAAGGGAGTGAAAGAAATTAAACGGGCTAATTCTTCGGGTGTTTTTCTGATTACGCGAAATAAGTTAATCAATCGACTATCTATGTCATTTATTGTCTCAATTTTGACAGGAGATTTATTAAAAAATACCGCTCCGGATCCAAAATATGGTTCAAGGTAGACTTCGTGTTTTGGAATGTAATTTATAATCCATTTAGCCATTGACCACTTACTGCCTGGATAATTTAAGATTCTTTTAATCTTCTCAATACCAATCAGCCCTCCTCTTACTTAGTCTTAACATATTTGGATTCAGAATGAACTTTCCTTGCGTTTTCTTGAACTATTTTTACTGTTTCAGCAGTAGCTCTGGCAATAAAATTAACGGCTGGTTCAGGAAGATGATAGACTTCTACGATTTTATTAAAAATACTTGATGGTAACACTTCTCTACCGTTTTCATAGCCAGATAATTCAGAGGAGGAAATACCTAAATTATCGGCCATATTTTTAAGCATCTCTCCTCTTTGAGATCGCAAATCAAGTAAACAATTCATTAAAGGTGTTTTCATTAGTTAACCTCCGCGCCTAATGCTTTTAAGCTTGCTAAACATATTGCCAATGGAGCTGATTCATGAGTTTTATAGATATTTTTCTCATGACTATTAATATAAACACGCCAATCTCCTACTTTAGCTATACCGGATTGAACGAAAGCGTTATTTTCGCTATTAATGTTTATAATGTCTATTCTGTACCCCATCTCTTTCAATTTCTCTACCACCATCCAAGCGTCTTGGATTCTTGTGGATGGTGCAAAACCCTGTTTATTATTTGTACCAGGGAAATATGTTTTTAAGTTTTGGTCGACTACTATAACATCTCCATTTTCTTCAACAAAACTTTCCAACCCCATGACATTGGTCGCCACCAGCGCATCACACTCAAGTCCTGCTTTCATGATTCAATCTCCACCCCAAATTCTTTAATAGCTGCTAGACATATTGCATTAGGGACAGTATCTCCAACAATTGCACCGTGTTGTGGATTTTTAAGCCATGTAACTACACTTGCATATCCATTTGCATACTGACGCGTTTCTATGCTATATCCCATCTCATTAAGCTTGTCGACCACCATCCAAGCGTGTTCTATTTCGGTTGATGGTTTAAACTCATCAACTGTCATAACCATGTACCCTTGCTTGTCTGCGTAGATTTTGCCGTAGTCATGGTTAACATCACGTTCCCACCCCATAATTTTTGTTGCAATAATATCATCTAATTCAACGCCTGGTTGCATTATCAATCACCTCTATCTGTCGCTCTATAAAGTGCAGATGATCTGTGTTTAAGCCGTTATCTAGCACATACTCTGCAACAAAAACTTTAGCCTCTAATTTATTAGCAAAAATACCTTTGATGCTATCAGGTCCACCACTTTTGTTATTATCCATAACGATCCAAATGGGAAGAGTGGGTGCGACATCAGCAGCTTTGATGATTCCTACGCTAATTTGAGAAAAATCTTTATTAACTTTACAAATATCTGCTTTTAACTCTTGATCCGTCATAATGTACCTCCTCTTGTCAATGTTTTTCATAGATTCCAGCAATCGCAGGAAATTTATAAAACTCTTTGCGTATGTCCCTAAACGTTAAATAGGCGTTGCCTCTTGCCATGGGATAATCTAATGGATAGTCATGGCAGCTTAATGGTTTATGGTGATAAACCTTTTTAAAAAAATGAATAGCCTGTTGAGCATCAGAAGCAAAGATAAAAACAAACGTTATTTTATTTTTTTTGAGAGCAAATATTTTGATTTGACTAAAGCCAAGACTATTTTTTTGGACCATCTCTTGTACTTTTTGAGCGTCACACTTTGGCAGTTGCGCTACATCATCCTCTAACGTGATGCGACTCTCTTGTAGGCAACATAAAATATAATGACCCATGACACGCTCTTCATTGGCTATGCAATAGTCATACATCTCCCTTATTTTCATCGGTGACGACTCCTGTGTAAGGATTATAATCCGCTCGTGCTGTCCCAATGGGACCATTACGATTCTTGGAGATAATAATTTCAAGGCCATCATCTGTGCTCGTTTGGTCATAATATTTTTCTCGGTGCAAAAAAGCAATCACATCTGCATCTTGTTCCACACTTCCTGATTCACGAATATCAGACATCTGTGGGCGCTTGTTTTGTCGTTGCTCCACATTACGATTGAGCTGTGCCAAACAAATGACCGGGCAATTAAAATCTTTAGCCATACTTTTAAGATCGCGCGAAATCTCAGTGACTTGTTGATGCACATTCCCGTTATAAAAATGCTTGGACCGTATCAAGGTTAAGTAATCTATCAAAATTAATGGCTTTTTATTGGGATACTCATTGGTACTCCATCTCATTTTGGCTCTGATATCGGCGATCGATTGCGAGGAGTTATCAAAAATTTGTATGTGTGTTTGCTCCACTTGACCGATAATTGATGACCATATGCGTTTTTGATAATCGCTAAAATCTCTGTAAGGATTGCGCATTTTAATCCGATTAAATTTACCTGTTGAGGCAACCAATCGTTCTGTTATTTTTTTTTCGGGCATTTCAAGTGAAAATACATTGGGAGTATATCCTGCCCACCCTGCTTCCTTAGCAAAGTGCAGCATAATGTCTGTTTTACCCATCGACGGACGTGCACCAATAATAATCAATTCTCCGTCCTGGAAGCCTCCCGTCATCAACGTTAGTTGGCTTATGCCTGTGGGTATGCCCATTTGTTGGACACTGTCTTTAAAAGGGCGATCAAATATATCCTGCAAACTTTGATTGATGGAGGTATGATCGCTCACTTTGGATTGATTAAGCCCATCCAATGTCTGTCTGACATGATCGATATCCCAATCCTCACTGATTGCCTTTTGCAACAGTCGTCGTTTTTCGCGCTCTCGCCAATCCTCCAAAACAAGTGTTTCATACTCGTCAAATTTCTCAATATTGGCATAGGATTTTAGCTCGTTGACATAGGAGATACCCCCAATAGATTGCAAGTCTCCCAATGTTGATAACGTCACGACATCAACACTGTTGCCTTTTTGGATTAATCCTTGCATGACCTGCAGTAAGTATTTATGCCGACTATCCTCGAAATGGGTCGGTTGGATCAACGAATCTTTAATCAAGTAATTCGCTTGGATAAAAGACCCCAGTAGGGATTGCTCGGCATTCATGTTTTACTCCTCCCCGGCGTTTATGTCGTACTCAAATTGATTGGGGACGTCCCTACCTGATGGCTTTGATCCATTGACTAATTGAAAAGAATGCTTAGAATCCTGACTGTCGATCTGCAAACGGTCAAATTGTTTGCGCAGCTTATCTGCACTCAAAATATTTTTGTACCAAAAATGATGGGATTGGCACCACATAATCACGTCCTGTATCTCTTTGCCTTGCCGATTGTCTCGCTCCATCATCAAACGCATTGTATTCGCCCAGGATTCCAAATTCGGCGATTTAAACTTGGGATAATTGGCTTGGATTTTTTTCAAAAGCAATTCAGCCAATTTTAAGTGATGGGTTTCAAATTTTAATTTGGAACGTAATGTATTATTCTTTTCATTCTTTACATTCTTGTTTGTGTGCTTTACTGTCGCTTTAGTGTCGCTTTGGTGTTCCTTTACTGTCTTTTTTTTGTCTTCACTATCTTGGTAACTATCATAGTTTTCAACGGTTATCGTTGTTTTTTTTGTGTCGCTATTTACAGATACCATGCCTTCAAGTTTTAACACGTGTAAAAACTGCGTCACTTTGTTATTTGACCATTGCCAACGTTCACCTAATTTGCGGATAGAGGTCACTCTTTGCCCGCGTTTGATCTCGATTAATTTGTTGCCAAACAACACTTTCCCGTCCTCATGATTGGCTAATAATAATAAATCTATCCAGGCTTCATATTTTGAAAATAGCCGTTTCTCTTTGTACAGCCAGTGCTCATGGAGTGAGCGATGGAGTTTGATCCACCCTTGCATACATTTGTCACCTCGATGGGATAATTTTCTCTTGGTTGGTATAACGATTGATTAAAACGAGTTCATCAGTTGTGTGCTTGGATACAAGCCAATTTTCGGGATTTAGACCATAATAATTAATTAACGTGCGTTGTCTTCGTGTGGGAGCCTTGCCGTTCTTCACACTCTTGCTCTCCTTTCACATATTGCAAATCCGTCTTTAGTACCTTTGATGATATAATCCGGATAACGTCGCATATAGTGAGTGAGCACCGATTGAAAGACAGACTGGTCTTGTGTCGTTTTTATCGCCCAAATTTCTTGTGGAAGTAATACACGATAGGGCACAGTATCCAACATATTGACGCATCCTCCTATCCAATCAGCCGCACTCTCTATATTGACATGTTTAAGGGTTATCGCTACACTGTAAGTAATAAGCTTTTGTTTTTGCGATAACCACTTGAGTAACTAGCTTTCTAGTTACTTTTCTTGTTCCACCAAATCTTTGACACGTTGTAGCATTTTCAACGTTTCATTGTCTTGATTTGCTTGTGCTTTGTCCTGCAAATGTTCAATCATTTCAACTGCCGCAACGATCTTATGATCTGTACCATAACCTCTTAGGATCAATTGGTCCTTTTCCGTAAACATTTCAATGGGTTGACCTTCTTGCCACCCATTTTGTTTCCTTATTTCTTTTGGAATGACCACACGACCTAATTGATCCAATTTGCGTACAATCCCTATTGCTCTCATCTGTGACTGCCCTTAGCTCGATGTCCCATCACAAAACCAAAAATGGATAGACCGACTAATAATACTAAGGTACTCCCCACACATAAGGTGGCACTCATCGGTATAACGTGCATACGTGACTCGTCCTTTCTTCATACATTTTTTTAATTGATTTAACGCTCTATATTAACCCCTTTATCTCTCTTTTGATGGGGGACGTGATCCCCCTCTCTATTAAGCGATGATAATAATATGTCCTTCGGATATTTCATCAGCTAGCTCAGCTTCTAAGTGCTCTTTGATATTTTTGATAGCCTCTAATTGCCAAGCACCACCATCCGCCTCAAATAGTGCACATGTTGGACCGTCTTTCATCCTAAAAATGAAATCGCTTTGCGGTTGATCAATTTCGACAAATGTTCGCCAAGGTCGTAACAAAACTGGATTAGGAACGACAACCTCACCAACTGTGGCTACACCCGTTTTAGCTATTACTTTCTGAGAAATCCCGTCATCTCCAAAGGTTGTGACATTCTCGTCTTTGACATTGCCCACCACTTTGAGGATGGTTTGCCTGTCCTCGTTATCGATAAAGGCTGCCTGCAAATTGATAATAAAATGTTCAACACTGTAAAAATTGTTAAACTTAAAATCGGATAAAAGTGCTTCTGCACCAATGTATTGATTGCGATCGTAATCTCCAACATACGCACTCATGGCAACCACTTTAGTGGGTGACTCGACATGCACCATCACATTATTATCAGCGGTGTCAAAATCAAAGTTGGCTTTTAAGTAATCAATTAAGCCTGATAAACTATTGACCGTTAATTTGTCTGGGCTAGGTGGTTGAATGCGATGTAAACGATTCGTAGAGTAAAAACTGTTACCTACCTGCTCAATTTTGGTTTGTCCTAAACCAACTACATATTCCAACGCATCTCTGTCATTCGTCACTTAACATCCCTCTTCTTCCTGAAATCGGTAATTTTTGACCCATCATCCTCGGAAATATCGCCTTCTTCATCGACAAACGTCTGTCCTTTAACGCCTGATTTTAATTCAGACGCGCCAACATTGCCTTTGCCATCAACGCCTATAAGCAAGCTTGACGATACAGATTTAGCAGGTGCTAAAGTTGGATTAGCCGTAATATCTACCTCAGCAATATCTCTGTTTTCGTTGGCTTTAAGTGTGACCGTCATGGTCACCTTGCGTACCTTTGTTGGCTCAGTATTTGGATCTGCAATGTTCTCGACGACCTTTTGCAACTCAAGGTTAAATCTTTCTGATAATGCTCCCCCTGCAAAGTTATTCAAATCAACAATTGGCATCCTATTCCCTCCTTTTGTAGGCTGTCTCATCAGATTGGGGTGCCTATCTCCCAATGACAGGGATTCATCCCTGTTTCGACTGTTTTTGCAAGAGGTTCCCTTTCCTAATTTGATAGATTTTCAATCCTTTCTTCGGTACCATCTGCTTTTACAGTTACTACGACTGACCAACCACATTTACAGCCACGTTGAAATGTATCCTCATCAACATTTAGCGACCCTGAGCCATTGCCAATCATTTGACTGCCACACTGTGGGCAAAATATAAACTCCTTGCACAGCTCATCAAATTTTTGCAATTTCAAATAATTTCCCCCTTTTAATGCCTCCCGGCACTGTACGCGGCTCAAGTGATTTCACGAATTGGGGGAATAAAATCATTTTTTGAGCCACGTACAGCAACGAGAGTTGCTGTTGATAGATAAAAGTAGTAGACTATACTTAATCAATTTTGTTTTGTAAGATTGTTATATTGAGCTGTCACTTGCGCAAAAGTGATGGCTTTTCTTTTTTTGTAGTCGATCATGATCTAGCCTCAACGACTGCTTGATGTATAGCCACAGCGTATGGATCCTTTACAATGTAGTACTCATAAATACACTCAATGTCACTTTGCAAGTTAGCCAAATACTCATCTCTTAATTGTTTGTCTGGGATAGCCTCATACTTTTTTAGCCGATTTGTAAAATGGAGCATGTCACCTGTCGTCATGATTCTTTTCCTCCCAATTCATTTTTTATTACCTTGTCCAATATCCTAGCGTCTTTCTTTAATTGCTCTTGCCACTTTAAGTCATTTGTCGCATGTGCCATAAGAGAATAAATCGCAAGCTTGTCACGTTCCCACTCAATATTAGGCCCTGTTGCTTTTTCTTTAACTTTCTCCAGGAGATACTTACGACAAATAACTAAATCTCGTGATTCTTGAGGTGTCAATTCGTATTTAAGATGTTTAGCTGTCAATTCCAGGTACAACTTTTCCACGTTTTTATTCATTTCTTTAGCCTTCTCTCATTCTTTTAGGGTAAGTCAGGATATGATGCATCCATAGACCACCATACCCTCTTCATTTTTTCATTGCGATAACAGACTCAATTCTTCGTTTAATTCGTCGTACAATGGAGTGATAGGCATTTTCTTTTCTCCCCAAATTCTCATGTATTTAATGGCTTTTTCCAAATCAATGTAAGATAATTGCGCTATTTTTTCAGGTATTTCCATCTGCTTGAATAATATTTTTGGGTCAATTGGTAACATAATTAATCCTTTCTTTTTTATTTTCTTTCTGCCCCTCACTTTTTTCATTCATAAAAATTTCACGATAAATTTCTCTAAAAATACTTTCTTTTTTTATTTGTTTTTCATGTTCAGTCACTTTAATCCCCTCCATAAGTCAACAAATAGGCGACTTTTTATTTAAAAAAAACTGTCCAATCGTCTAGTTCCAAAATATCAGAAATTTTCTTTGCTAATTCCACTGAAGGTTGCTTAGTACTGTTCTCAAGGGCGTTATAATATTGCCTGGATAGACCTAATCTTTTAGCCATTTTTTCTTGAGTCCATTTTTTTTCTTTCCTTTTATCTAATAGAGCTGGCATTAATACTACCTCCTTTTGTCGCCCTTTCGTTGACATAACTATAAGTCAACATTTAAGCGTTGTCAACACATAAATTACATTGATTTTTACAAAATGTAAACTTTGCGTTGACAATTTTTATCATTTTGGTATTATTGCTACTAAGGAGTGAGCATAAAATGTACGGTAAAAAATTAAGAGAACTTCGCAACTTAGAGGCATGGACACAAGAAGAAGTCTCTAAAAAATTAGGAGTATCAAAACAAACTTACAGTCATTACGAAAATGAAAAAAGAAAACCAAGTCTAGATATGGTTCATAAATTAGCAGATGTTTATGGAGTGGATTTAAATACTGTTTTCGGTACTAACGGATCATCAAAAAATGTTAAAGAAGGTCCTGAAAAATATTATTCAGATTCATCAAAATTTAAAAGGTTACCTATTGTTGGTAGAATTTCTCACGATGAAGATATAGTTTCGTATGAAGAAGTACAAGGTTATGAAGATATACCATCCTCTTGGTTAAGTGAAGATGAATATTTTTTATTCAGAGCTAGCGATAATAGTATGATTAATGCACGAATTCAAAAAGACGACTTGCTTCTTATAAAGAGACAGAACACGATTGAAAATGGTGAAATTTCAGTCGTATATATCGATGGTAGTGCTGTATTGAAAAGAATTTATGAAACTGATTCTGCGATAATATTACAATCTGAAAATCCGAAATATCCACCAATTTCCATTGAATATGATAAAAAAATTAAAGTAATCGGTAAACTAAAATTAGTTATTTTAACATTTTAAAATTGAGGTGTAAAAATGAGGGTAGTCATTTATATTCGTGTATCCACTAAAGGACAGGCCTTGGAAGAAAAGTATTCTTTGCGTGCTCAAGAAACAGAATTAACAACCTATGTACAAAAAATGGGCTGGCAATTAATTAATACCATTAATGATATAGACAGTGGAGGAAATTTTGAGAAACAAGGTTTACAAACAGTAATGAATTTTGCTGATGAAGGAAAAATAGATGTTGTTTTAGTACTTGATCAATCTCGTCTATCTCGTCTCGATGGATTGCATTGGGAAATGCTAAAGGCAGTACTTAAAGAAAATAACGTTAAGCTAGCGGAACCAGGTAGCATGATCGATTTAAATGATGACATCCAGGAATTTATGAGTGATATACAAAATTGGTTTGCAAGGCGAGGGAAAAAAGAAGTTGTCAAAACTATGATGCGTGGCAAACGTCAAAGACTCAGGGAAGGTAAACCTTGGGGTAAAGTTCCATATGAATACATTTATGACAAACAAACGCAAACCATTTCAGTTAATGATAAATTTGCTTGGGCCATCCCTATGATTGACGATTTATACTTAAAACAGCAATTAGGATTAGTTACAATTGCAAAACGACTAAACGACATTTCTTTAACTCCAGCAGGTAAAATGTGGAACGAAAGAACAGTTTATCATAGAATTACATCTAAAGCTTATCATGGCATCATGGAAAAAACATTTGAAAATGGTGAAACCATTTCTATTCCAAACATGTTCCCTGTTTTAAGAACTGAAGAAATATATCTTGCTATCCAAGAAGAAAAAAGAAAAAGAAGTACACAATATAAAATTTCATCTTATACCAAAGAAAAATATAAGAAAAACATCCATTTTTTAAGAAGAACTTCTATCACTTGCGGCCTATGTCAATACAAAATTTATTTATCACAACATGGTAATCGATCTAAACCATCCTATTATCTCAAACATGGACGTAAAGCACGACTTGGAGATAAATCAGTTTGTGATATATCTATTAACTCCGTTAGATTTGATCAAAATATACTTAATGCAATTAAAGATATTTTGACAAGCGAAGAACTTGCAAAAAAATATATTGATCTTGATCACAATGAAAAAGATATCGATATAATCAAAGAAAATATAAAAAAAATAGATAAGCAAATACAAAATCAGCATACGAAATTTGAACGTCTGATGGATCTTTATTTAGATGATGAATATTTTAAAAAAGAGATGTTAGATGAAAAAAAGACATTTATAGAAAATGAACTCTCTATGTACCAAAAAAGAAAAAATGAGTTAAACATAAAACTAGAAATGGTAAAAAAAAATCAATGGAATTATAATCTCATATCTCAATATATGCAATTAGCTTATTCATTTAATGAACGTCTAACCAATTTAGAACGAGCACAATTAGTAGGTACACTGTTTCCTACAGCAACATTATATGAAAATAATATTGTATTACACGGCCAACATGATACCGGATTACCCATTGATGTAAAAGTACCTATTAATCCTAACCCATATCCAACAAGAGGACGTCATGTTAAAAAATAATATTTAAGGGTTTTTACCCTGTTTCATTGAAATGATGATTGTCTTATCGATCATTTCCATTTTGCTATTGATTGTTATTCCTAATATGACAAAAAGTCATGAGGTGGCGAGTAGTAAAAGCTGTCAAACAACTGTTAAATTGCTGCAA
>Ga0154006_1000086_pt1 | contig 33114 bp, 43 predicted proteins | sample TSFL090MetaG_FD_104747 | JGI IMG/M metagenome (GOLD analysis project Ga0154006, IMG submission 104747) | Attine ant fungus gardens microbial communities from Florida, USA - TSFL090 MetaG | ecosystem: Host-associated > Fungi > Mycelium > Unclassified | place: USA: Florida, Wakulla State Forest...
ACACCAAAAGGGCGACATTAGCAAGGCTACTTGCTAATGAGGGTCCAGCTATTTATGTAGTTCTTTGAACAGGTATTTTGTTATACCTCCATGTCACTATTTAGTAATCACTTTTTTGTGACACCCTGTCTGATATGATACTTTTGGGTAAGCCATGTAACTTCCACACATTGTCTCTGAACAACTTGGCTAGACCTTCTGCTGATGTCTTCTCAGTAGTTGGAACAAAGTGTACCATTTTTGTTAGTCAATCCACCACTACTAAAATAGAACTGTATCCTTGGGCTAATGGCAGTTTCGTAATAAAATCTGCTGAAATATATGCCCAAGGTTTTTCAGGTATTGAGTTAGGCATTAATTTGCCAGCCAGTTGTTCTGTGTGGTTTTTGTTCCTTTGGCAGGAATCACACCCCTCCATATATTGTTTTACTTCCTTTGTTACTCCTGGCCACCAGAAATTCCTAGTGACCAATTCCACCATCTTCCATTGTCCTCTGTGTCCCCCCACTGGCATATCATGGTGTAGCCCAATTATTTCTGCCCTCAACATGTTGTCTTTAGGTATATACACCTTTCCCTCTTTATACATTACACTGTCCACTTCTCTCCACTCTTCATCCCTTAACACCTTTACTCCCATGAGCTTCATTTCTTTGACTGCTTTTACAACTTCATCATCTTTCACTTTTGACTGTTTTACTTTCTCCAGTAAGTCGACTCCTTCCACTATGATTTCTACCTTCTCTGTTCTTCTGACCTCTAGCCACTTGGGTTTTACCAATGTTTCATTCTCGTTATCTCTTTCCACCCCAACTTCCCAATCTGGTCTCCTACTCAGGCTATTGGCCTTCCCCATCTTACTCCCCAGAACATATTTCAGCGTAAAGTCGAATCTAGACAAATACAGAGCCCATATAGCTTGTCTTTTATTTAACTTTTGTGCCTTCATGAAGTATTCGAGGTTTTTGTGATCTGTCCAAATCTCAAACTTTATTGTTGTTCCTTCCAGGAAGTGCCTCCATGCTTCTAGACATCTGACTACTGCTAGCATTTCCTTGTCATGAATCTCGTAGTTTCTTTCTGTATTGCTTAGAGACTTAGAAAGGAAAGTAACTGGTCTCCACAATTTGTCAGAGCACTTCATTAACAGTACTCCTCCAGTAGTGTAGTTTGAAGCATCTGCTTCTACCCTAAACTCTTTGTCTAAGTCTGGGGCCACTAGCACTGGCCTAGTTGTAAAGATTTCTTTTAGCTTGTCAAATGCCTTCTGCTGCTCCTCCTCCCATTGCCACTTTACATCCTTTCTTGTGAGTGTATTTATTGGCCTTGCTACTTGAGCAAAGTCCTTGATAAACCTCCTGTAGTAATTTATGAGGTCTAAGAACTTCCTGATGTCTTTCACATTTTTTGGTTCTGGCCAACTCAACACTCCATCTACCTTTTCCTTCTCCATTTTGATTCCATTGGGTCCTATAACAACCCCTAAGAATCTGATCTTTCTTACTTTCCACACACTTCTCTAGTTTGACATATAGGTCATTCTCCTCTAATCATTTCAGTACCTCTTCTACTATCTCGTCATGCCCTTCTTCTGTTTCTGTCCCTACCAACACATTGTCCACAAATGCTACCACTTTTCCTTCATTAATCATGTCTCTCAGAATTTCATTCATCATTGCCTGGAACATGGCTGGCGAATTTGTCATTCCAAAGAACATGACTGTTGGCTCAAAGGACCCAACATAGGTCGTGAATGCTCCCTTCCACTCATCTCCTTCCTTGATTCTTACATTGTTGAACCCCCACCAAAGGTCCATTTTTGTGAATATTCACTTACTCCCCATGTTGTCAATTAAATCTGTAATTAATGGAAGGGGGTAGTTGTTCTTTACTGTTTGGTCGTTCAAGTTGCGGTAGTCCATCACCATTCTCTTACTCCCATCCTTCTTGTCTACAAAGAATACTGGTGACATCTGAGGGGATTTTGATGGTCTGATGTACCCCTTTCTCAATTGGTCATTTATGAAGTTCTGAACTTCTTCCCTCTTATTTTTGGATAAAGGATAAATTCTTCCCTTTCATGGTTTAAATGTTTCTTTGAGGTCTATGGCATGATCCCAGATTTTCCTTGTTGGCATCCTTTCCGACTCTATCTTCCCAAACACCTTCCTCCATTTTAGGAACCTCTTTGGAACCATTTCCTCAATCTTCTTATGATCCACTTCAATCTCCTCATCCCTTCCCCAGTTCTCTTTATCCTCTATTGCCCATCTTACCATCTTTTCTTCTTCTAGTGTCACTACCATTTTTCCTTTCTTTGCTTTCTGCTCCTTTTCCAATTTTGTGTTCCTCCCATATAATGGGGGGTATCTTGTCATCTTGACCTCCCCAGTTTCCCAATTGATTTCTGGGTTGTGGGCTTGCAACCATGGCATCCCCAATATTATATCTGTTTTTTCCAAATCACATACATCCATCCTCATCCTTTCTACATGGCTCTTATAGTACATGTTTACCTCTACCTGATGTGTAATAGCCCCTCCACTATTGTTTGTTCCATCTACATTTCTGACTGCCACTGGTCTTTCTAGCTTTTGCAGCCTAAACCCATGTTTTGCTGCCATTTTCTTGTCCATAAACATTCCTGTCACACTACTATCCAAGAGTGCTTTCACCATTATGCCTTCATGTGTGTCCACCTTCTCTACCCCTATATTTAGCTATACCTCCCTTAATATTTTGAATGTTCTCCTGATGTCTCTTTGCCTATCCTCCTCTTTTGCTACACCTTTTGGAACTGCCATCTGCACACTGCCCTGCTGCACCTTTTCCTTTCTGGGATGTACTGCTACTTTTTCCTTTTTCTTTTGCTTTGAGCACCCATACCACTCAGCTTCCTCTAACTTCCTCCCTCTGAGGACTCCTTGTCCTCTATTGTCTTCTCTATGCATTTCTTCCTTTCTACACCACCTACATTCTATGTAGGTTACTATGACTTCTTTTGTCATCTATCCTAGCTCCAATAGCTGTGCATCTTCTGGTACATTCTCCCTTCCACAGTATTTCTGCACCTTTTCCCATTTGGGACATGCCAACTTCTCTCCCTGCTGTGCCTTTTGCAGACTGACTGCATGCGCCACCTCCTTACTTCTCCTTTCTTTCTCCTCCTTAGTATATGGGCACTCCCACTTGTAGTGTCCCATCCTTTGACATCTAAAACATTGTACCTCTTCCTCCACTGTCTCCTGTTTCCTTGCTTTCACTTCCCCTTTCACTCCACACTGCATTACTCTACTCGCTATCACCTCAAATCTATTCTGGGAAATTGGTTTCCCCTTTTCTTCTTCGCCCTTGTTCCTGCAGTTACGGGCCAGGTGCCTGAACTTCCTACAACACCAACAAATTCTTCCCCTTCTTCCTTCTAATTCTGCCCTTAGTTTGGTGAGGGCATGCTTTTGGTTGAGCAAGTTGCTTATGAGGGATTTGTATTGTGTTTGAGACATTGTGCTGACATCTCAGTGGTACAGAGTGAATGGTTGATCTTACTAATTATACTATGTCTGCTGGGGTGCAAGATCTTCACCCAACTAGAGTCCTACTGCCCTACCAACTACTGCCTTAATACTAGGGTTAAACTATCACCCAACAGATGGGATTCCTAATCTAAACACCTTCTTAGGGATGCGGCGTTACTCCTCTGCATGTACTGGTCACAATGGACCACCAGCACAAGGTTTATAAGGCAAATACTACTACTCCTATTTATCAACACTCAGTTGCAAGTTCTGGCCTTGATTGCAGTGCCTGAGCTTGGTAACATGTCTCCACCTTCAGTCCCTAACTAACTGATAAGTTCCCTTAAGCCAAGAGCCCAGCTATGTATAGAGGTGACTAGTGATCGTGATGATCACCGGTCAAGGGTTGAGACAGTTGTGAGAGTAAGGGTGAGCAGGGTCCAAGGCAGACAGTGCTCTAGATGTGGAATTGAGTTCTGGTATAAGAACTTAGACTGAGGCATCTTAGAACTACTCCTAGTCCAAGTTGACAAGGAGAACTTGATGGAGTTCTCATTGATTGTGGTACACTACTTATATATGTTCTGTGTTTACTTCTATTTATAAACTCCCATGCATCTCTCTTTGGTTGTTCCATCTCATACGTCCACCGATTTCCTAATTAAAAGAAAAGAAAAGAAAAAGAAAATAAATAATAACTTAGCCATTTTGGCTGTGTCATGACAACTGACTACAGAGGCTTAGTGCCTCTAATAAATATACAAACAGAATGAAACAAAAGCAGAATAGAATAGAAGCAAAGAGAAATATATGGAAAAAGAGGTAGCATAGGGCTAGAGATGAGGTAGATGGCAGAGTATAGGCATAGATGGAACTCCATACATTAAGGTTCATCTTTGAAGAAAAGAGAGAGTAGAGAGTATGTCTTGGCTGATTTGGGGAGCTATGGGGGCTCTCTAGGTTGTGTAAAGACAAATGCAGTGGAATTGGATATAAGAAACTTAATGAGATCATCTAAGCATAGGGGGGAAAAGCACCACTTGGGTTTCTGTAAACCTGGGACACTCAGTAAGAATATGAGTTCTGGTCTTGAGATCTGATTTGCCACACAGGCATATGATTAACTCTTGGAGGTAAAATCTTACCCTATACTCATCAATAGAGGCATAGTTTAGAATTGTTCTGATTGCTCTTACAGATAGAATAACCAAAAAGGAATAGCCATGTTCCTTCTTTTACATATGTTGGTCAGGCTTTGTTATGTTTATTCATCCTGGTGATCAGGAAGTCCTGTTCTCTAGTGTTATCTTTGGGTAAAGCCTATGACCCACTTTTCTAGGAATTTCTTGCTGTTTTTCTACCTCAACATATTGTATGAAGTTTGCATCTGTTTTGTTAAGTCTGTACTCAGAACAAAAGAAAGGTCTTGTAAGAACTTAGACTGTGATGCCTTAGAACCACTTCTAGTCTGAGTTAACAAGGAGAACTCAATAGAGTCCTCATCTAATTGCTGTATACTACTTATACACATTCTGTTATTTACTTCTATTTATAAAGTCCTATGCATCTCCTTTGAGTCATTTTCTCTCATATGTCTGTTGATTTTCTAATTAAATGAAAATAAAAAGAAAAGAAATATAAATAATAACTTAGCCACTTAGATAAGTCATGACACTATCTCTCTCTCAAGGTTCCTCATTCTGAGGATTTTTTACAACTCATAATAGGGATCACAAATGTTCCCCATTTCATTGTCATCTTCTTCTGTCCACTCCTTTATTCCCAAGTTTTCCTGTTCGATCTCTTCCTCCTTCTTCTTTATTGTTTCCATTGTTCTTCACCCCCTTGCTCTTCCTCCTTTCCATCTCCTCCAATTTCTTTCTAATCTTGCTCAGTATTCCTTGTCATACTTTTATCTGACTATCCAAATAATTTTCTCACTGTAAACCTTCCTGGTAATTCTCCTCTCCTGAATGTCCTTTCTTTTCTTTCTTATCTTCTGACATCTTCCATGTCTCTTCTGTACTCCTTTTCAAACTCCTCTATTATCTCCTTTGCATTTCTCAGGTTTTCCTTTCCTTCCCAAGTATCTGACTCTACCATAAATCCCTTCCATCATACCAGATATTTATCCTTCCCTCTAATCCATCACTTATTTAATATTCTCTCAACCTTCTATTCCTCTTCTCCCTCAATTATGACTGGAGCTGGTTGCTCCTTCCTCTGCCCCTCTACTTACCCTATGTATTTACATATCCTACTGACATTTACTACTGGATGTATCCTGATTGTACTAGATAGCTCCAATTCAACTACATTTGCCAATACAATTTTCTTCACTTTATAAGGGCCTACAAACCTTTCCATCAGCTTTTCCATCCTTCTACCAACCATTTGGTATCTCAGATCTTTGGTACTGAGTATCACCAAGTCCTCTACTTTATATTCATAACTTCTTTTCTCTTTCTATCCATGTATTTCTTCATCTCCTCCTGTGTCTTCCCTAGTGCTACCTTAGCTTCCTTCTGAATCTCTTTTATCTTCATTACAAATTTTTCTGCTCCTTCATATTTCCTTTTCTTTCTTTCTTCAAACTCTATCCTAGGATCTTGCCCATAGTTAGCCTTGAAGAGTAATGTCTTTGTACTCAAGTGTGCTTTATTGTTGTATGTGAACTCTGCTGTTCCCAACCAGTCTAACCATTGTTCTTGCCTATGGTCAATGAACATTCTTAAGTACTGTTCTAACTCTTGGTTGACTCTCTTTGTCTGCCCATCTGTTTGAGGGTAGAATACTATTAACATCTTGTTTTTGATCCCCAACATTCTGTTTAGCTCCCTTATTAACTCTACCATGAACTGGGGTCCCCTATTAGAGATAATACTTTGGAGTAACCTATACAACTTCCACACATTATCTCTGAACAATCTAGTTAATCCTTTTGCTGATGTTCTTTCCATAGTAGGGATAAAATGGACCATTTTTGTTAACCTATCTACTACTACTAAGATCGAGTTGTATCCTTGTGCTAAAGGCAGTTTGGTAATAAAATCTGCTGATATGTATGTGCAAGGTCTTTCTGAAATTGAGTTGGGCATCAACTTGCCTGCTGGCTGCTCTTTGCAGTTCTTATTCCTTTGGCAGGAATCGCATCCTTTCACATATCACTTTACCTCCTTGGTTATTCCTGGCCACTAGAAATTGCAGGTGACTAATTCCACTGTCTTCCACTACCCTCTATGTTCTCCTATTGGCATACCATGGTGTAGTCTAACAATTTCTGCCCTCAGCTTATCATCTTTAGGTATGTATACCTTCTCTTCTTTGTACATGATGCCATCTATTTCTTGCCACTCTTTGTCTCTCAACATTTTTACCTCTGCTCACTTCATTTCTTCAACTGCCTTTACTACTTTATCATCTTTTACTCTTGAGTTCCTTATTTTCTCCAATAAATCCATACCTTCCACAATCACTTCTACCTTTTCAGCTTTTCTAACCTTCAACCATTCTGGTTTTACCAACATCTCATCCTCATTGTCTTTTTTGGTTCCTACCTCCCAGTCTAGCCTTCTACTCAAGCTGTCTGCCTTCCCCATCTTACTCTCTGGAACATATTTTAGTGTAAAATTGAGCCTTGATAGATATAAAGCCCATCTGGCTTGTCTCCTATTCAACTTTTGCACTTTCATAAAGTATTCAAGATTCTTATGGTCTGTCCAAACCTTGAATTTTGTTGTAGTTCCTTCCAAGAAGTGCCTCCATGCTTCCAAATATCTGACTACAGCTAACATTTCTTTGTTGTGTATCTCATAGTTTCTTTCAGTATCACTTAGAGATTTTGAGATAAAAGCTACTGGTCTCCACAAGTTATCTGAGCACTTCATTGAGAGCACTCCTCTAGTTGTGTAATTTGAAGCATCTGCTTCTACTCTAAATTCCTTGTCTAAATCTGGGGCTGCCAATACTGGTCTCATTGTGAAGATCCTTTTGAGCTTGTCAAATGCTTGTTGCTGCTTGCTCCCCCACTGCCACTTTATATCCTTCTTAGTTAGCATGTTCATTGGCCTTGCTACTCAAGCAAAGTCTTTGATAAACCTTCTATAGTAGTTTGTAAGGCCCAAAAATTTTCTAACATCTTTTATGTTCTTTGGTTCTGGCCAACTTAGCACTTTATCCACCTTTTCCTTCTCCATTTCTATTCTATTGGGTCCTATAACAACCTCTAGAAATCTGATCTTCCTCACTTTCTACACACACTTCTCTTGTTTGACATATAAGTTATTCTCTTCTAGCTGTTTCAACACCTCTTCTACTATCTCATCATGTTCTTCCTCTGTCTCTGTTCCTACCAATACATTGTCCACAAAGGCTGTCACTTTCCCTTCATTGATCATATCTCTCAGGATTTTGTTCATCATTGCCTGGAATATGGCTAGTGAATTTGTCATTCCAAAGAACATAACTGTTGGTTCAAAGGACCCCACATGTATTGTGAATGCTCCCTTCCACTTATCTCCCTCTTTTATCCTCACATTGTTGAACCCCCACCACAAGTCCATTTTAGTGAATACTCTTTTACTCCCCATGTTATCTATTAAATCTGTAATCAACAGCAGTGGGTAGTTGTTCTTCACTGTTTGATTATTTAGACTATGGTAGTCTATTACCATCCTCTTACTCCCATCCTTCTTGCCTGCAAAGAATACAGGTGATATCTGAGGGGATTTTGATGGTCTAATACACCCCCTTTCTTAGTTGGTCATTTACAAAGTTCTGAACTTCTTCCCTCTCATCTTTGGATAAAGGATAAATTCTTCCCTTTCATGGTTTAAATGTCTCCTTGAGATCTATAGCATGATCTCAAATTTTCCTTGTTGGCATCCTCTCTGATTCCACCTTCCCAAACACTTTCCTCCACTTTAGGAATTTTCTTGGAACCATCTCTTTGATCTTTCTATGATCTGCTTCAACTTTCTCCTCCCTTCCCCAGTCTTCCTTATCATCTATTGCCTATCTTACTATTCTCTCCTCTTCTAATATTACTACTCTTTTTCCTTTCTTTACTTTCTGTCCTTTTTTCAATTTTGTATTTCTTCCATATAATGGTGGGCATCTCGTTATCTTAACTTCTTCTGTTTCCCAATTAATTTCTGGGTTGTATGCTTGCAACCACAGCATCCCCAATATAGTGTCTGTTCTTCCCAAATTGCATACATCCATTCTCATCCTTTTTACATGGCTTTTGTAATACACATTTACTTCCACTTGGTATATAATAGCCCCTCCACTGTTATTTGTCCTATCCACATTTCTGACTATTACTGGTCTTTTTAGCCTCTGCAGCTTAAATCTATGTTTTGCTACTATCTTCTTGTCCATGAACATTCCTGTTGTACCACTATCCAAGAGTGCTTTTACTATTACGCCTTCATGTGTATCCATCTTTTCTACTCCTATATTTAACCATACTTCTCTTAGCATTTTGAATGTTCTCCTAACATCTCTTTGCTTGTCCTCCTCTTTTACTGTGCCTTTTGGAACTCTTGTCTACCTGCTATCCTACTGCACTTCTCTCTGTTTAGGGTACACCACTACTCTCCAATTCTACCATGGTTGCTTTCTTACTGTTCCATATTCTGGGCAGAGAATCCTCTCCCTATCCTCTTTCAATACCCCTACTACTATATCTCTCTATCCACATTGAGTACACTCTACTTTGACTGCTCCTCTTTCTTTTGCTGAATTTTCTCTCTACCTTCATGCTTCAAGACATCAACTACACCAAATATTCTTTAGTTGTTCTCCAGAGACAAAACTCTGTTCCCAGTTCTCTTGTGTTTTGGTGCCTTTGTACTTGTACCCCCTACACTCCACAAATATTACTACCTCCTATCTTGTCTTCCATCTTTGCTCTTCTAGAGCTGCACCCCTTGGGGGCATACCCCTCTTACCACAATATTCCTGTGCCTTTCTCTATAAGGAGCATACCAGTCTTTTCTCTTGCTGTGCCTTTCGTGGACTAACCATATACACCACTTCCCCACTCCTTTTCCTTCCCTTCTCAACTTTAATATTTGGACACTCCCACTTGTAATGTCCTACCCCCCAACATCTAAAACATCATACTCCTTCTTCTACTGTCTCCTGTTTTCTCACTTTCACTTCTTTCACCCTATACTGCATCACCCTACTCACTATCATCTCAAATTTATTTTGGGGAATCAGTCTCCCCTTTGTCACCTCCTCCTTATTTCTGCAGTTATGGGCCAGGTGCCCAAACTTCCTATATTCCCAACACATTCTTTCTTCTCTTCCTTCTATTTCTGCCCTTAGTTTAGTGAGGGTGTACTGTTGGTTGAGCATACTGCTCATAAGGGAGTTGTATTGTTCTAGAGACATTATGGTGTGTCTCTAGAAAAGTCGAATGAAAGTTTGATCTCACTTATTATGCTACATCTGCTGGGGTGCAAGATCTTCATCTAGCCAGAGTTCTAAGGCCTTACTTGCTACTGCCCTAATACTATGGTTATACTATCACCCCAAGGAGAGGATCTCTAGTCTAAACATCTTCCTAAGGATGCAGCATTAATCCTTTGCATGTACAGCCCACAATGGGACTTTAGTACAAGGTTTATAGAGCAAAAAGAGTATAAGTAAACTACTGAGCACCACTCAATTGTGAGGTCAGGCCTCAGATACAATATCTGAGCTTGGTACTGCACTTCTACTGATAGTCCCTAACTAACTATTAAGTCCTCTTAAGCCAAGGGCCTGGCTATGTATGGAGGTAACTAGTGATCATAATGACCACCGGTCAAGGGTTGAAAAAGTTATGAGAGTTAAGATGAGCAAGGTCCAAGGTAGATGGTGCTCTAGATGTGATATTGAGTTCTAGTATAAGAACTTAGACTGTGACACCTTAGAACCACTCCTAGTCTGAGTTGACAAGAAGAACTCAATAGAGTTCCCATTCAATTGCTGTACAGTACTTATACACATTTTGTATTTACTTCTATTTATAAAGTCCTGCACATTTCTTTTGAGTCATTCTCTCTCACATGTCTATTGATTTCCTAGTTAAATGAAAAGAAAAGGAAAAGAAATATAAATAATAACTTAGCTATTTGGCCAAGTTATGACACCAGCCTTATTCCAAGGAGTCTGTAGAGTTCCCTAGTGAAGAGCATGACAAACTGTGGGCCCCTATCCAAGACTACTCACCTAGGGAGTCCATGGAGTTTCCAGACGTAGTGGAGGAACAGCTTGGCTGCTCCTTCTATGGTTACTGTTATGTGTGTTGGAATAAAGTGTGCTCTTTTTGACACTAAGTCCACTACTATCATTACTGCATTATGTCTGGAGGACTTGGGGAGTTCTACCATGAAATCTGTACTTAAGGTATCCCACCATGTTTCTGGGACAGGGAGAGGATGTAGTTTGCCTACTGGAGGGTGTTGCATGGGTTTTGTCCTTAAACACAGATTACACATGCTGACATACTGTCCAATGTACTGGGACATCTGAGGCTACCAGTAATTCCAAGATACTAGCTCCAGAGTTTTCTACTGGCCAGGGTGTCCTGTAATCTTTGTATCATGGTACAGTGATACAATGTGCCTGTGAAGTTCCAGATTCCAGGGAACATATATCTTGCCTTGGAATTGGAGTAGACTGTCTACATTTGACCATTCTATGGAGTGTACCATTCAGCTAGAGGACTGCTGAAGCTCACAAGCTACCTGGGCTATGGACTCTTCTTGGTCTCTATTGCAGTTACCTTTGTGGATATTGGAGAGCATGTTCTTTTTGGCCCCTTCTAACTCAACACCTTCCAAGGCTCAAATGGCAAACATCTCCAGGCGGAGAAGAGTGACATCCTTGTTGTCAGAAGTTCCTGTACTGTAGTCTGGTCTCCAAGAGAGTATGTCTGACTTCCCTATGGAATGGTCTGGGCAATGGGCAAGCATAAAGTTAAAGCAGACCAAGTATAGAGACCAATGAGCCTGACAATAGTTGAGTTTTTTAGCTATTATGAAGTACTTTAGGTTTTTGTGGTCTATCTATATCTCTACTAGGTGTTTTTCTCCTTCTAGGAAATGCCTCTATTCCTTGAGTGTGTGGATAATAGCCAGCATCTCCTTGTCATGGATCTTGTAGTTTCATTCAACCAGAGATAGGAATTTGCTGTAAAACACAACTGGATGCCATTTCTTGGTTCTAGGCAACTGTTGGAAGAGGACTGCTCTGGTAGTGAAGTCCAAACTGTTGGTCTCAATGTGGAAGGGCTGTAAGTCTTGGGGGGATACAAGGACTGGAGCACTGGTGACTGTTGCCTTGAGTGCCTCAAAGACTCCGTGCTTCTTTTTGCTCCAGGACCAGGGCATGTTGGACTTTGTAAGGTCAAAGAGGGGACAGACTATCACAGAGAAGTCATAGATAAATTAGTAGTAGAAGTTGGTGAACTCCAAGAAGGCTTGCACATCTATCTGATTTTCTGGAACAGGCCATTCTCAGACTCCAGAGACCTTGACAGAGTTCATGGCTACTTTGCTTTCTGAGATTATCAGTCTTAAGTACTTGATCTGTGTTTTCTGAAATTCACACTTCTTGGGGTGGAGAAACAGCCTGTGCTCAGTGAGGATTTCTAACACTCTCCAGACCACTTGGGCATGTTCTTTGACCATCCTTGTGAAGATGAGGATATTGTCCAAGTATATGACTATGATCTCTTCTGCAATCAAATCCTAGAAGATATTGTTTATCATGGTCTGGAAGGTTGCCAGACTGTTAGTCATCCCAAAGAACATTACTAGAGGTTCAAAGAGGCCTCAGTTTGTCTGGAAGATAGCCTTCCATTTGTCTCTAGGCTTGATATGCATGTTGTTGAAACTCTAGTGAATGTCTAGCTTGGTAAAGTACTTAGCTCCATGGAGCTGGGAGACAAGTTTGGAGATGAGTGGGAGTGGGTACTGATTCTTGACCATCATGGTGTTCAGGGTACAATAATCTTGCACTAGCCTGAGGGAGCTGCTCTTCTTTTTGATAAAGAAGACTGGAGCAACCATAGGTGACTTGAAAGGGCAGATGTGACCAGTATATAGGTTCTCTTCTAGGAACGTGTCCAACTCAGTCTGCTCCACCAGGGACAGGGGGTATATCTTTGATGACTTGGGATCAGAGTCCAGGATTAGTTCAATGGTGTGGTCCTAACAGTGGTGCTTTGGGTAGATGTCAAAACTGTCCTTGGCAAAGACAGACTCAAACCCTTGAGTGTACTCCAGTAGATGGATGGTGGAATTTTGAGTTTCTGTGCTGTATTAGGTGCCCTCTGCTAGTTGCTGGGAGTTGGTGGCCATAGCTCTGAGATTAATGGCTATGGGTTCTGGGAGTATCTATATTATAAACAAGCAGTCTCCAAGTTTCCAGTCTCTACCATCTATACTGGAGAGAGAGGACTCATCTGCATCATCTTTCAAGAGTAATGGGGAAGGTCTGTCCCTGCACAAATCAACTGCATAGAGCTTTGCCTTCTTCTACCATGTCTGCTCCTTTTGTAGGGCATGATCTTCTTTGCAGTGTTGAGGGCAACATGTCATCTTGACCTTAGTGGTCTCTCAATTGGTCTTCAGATTGTGGTTTTTCAGCCAGTTGTATCCCAGGATCAAATCCTGCTTTCTGAGACCCAAAACAGTAAGTAGTATCCTTTTCAAGTGAGTGCTATACTACAGGAGGATGTCTACTACTTCAGAGATTTCACCAGCTTTGTTTGGAGAGCTGTCCACATTAAAGACAGGGATAGGGCATGAGATTGTCCAGGTGTTCAGTCCCTTGAAGCAGACAAAGTCTCAGTCTATAAAACTTCCCATAGCTCTGCTATCTAGAAGAGCTTCCACAGAGTGGAGCTCACTGGTGTCTGTAGTGCTTAGTTCCACAACAAGCCATAGGGAGGTTCTGTATACATCTAACACACTGGTGGAGAGTTGGATAGGCAGTCTCCTTTCCCACTTTGGTCTCTGAGAGAAAGGATTGTGTTTAGGAGCAGAGGGAGGGGGTGTATCTATAGGTCTACTGTCATCTGTATTAGTCTCTATCTCAAGTACAGTGAACCTATTTACTGGTAGCTGGGATGTACTTGTCACTGGTTGCCTTCTACAAAATTCTCATCTTCTCCAACTTCCCTAAGCTCCACTTCTTGTATGTCATGCAGTACCAAGAGGTCTTCCATAAGCTTCTCTTGTTGTTTGGAGGAGAGCTGTCTCATGTCAAGGTGGTGGGGACAATCCTTGACTAGGTAGTTGGTATCTCTGCACTAGTAGTAACCTTGCAAAGGTAAGGGCTTTGGCCTCCTAACAGCGTCTACATCTATGGGGACACCCATAGATAATGGAGGAGGTTGCAGTTTTGGGATTGGAAGAGAGGTGGCAACAGGGGAAATCCAAACCATAGAGAGGGAAGAGGGCCATGATGGGGGGATTCTAGTCAGAGCAGAGGATATAGCATACTGAGTAGACTGAAAAACCTCATTCACAAGGTATGCTTGGTCTATCTTCCAGATAGCTCAATACCATACATCCGGATCCATGTCCAAGGGATATCCATATGGCATAGTTGCGATTTGATTCTAGATGCCAATCCTCAGCCCTCTTTAGAACTTGACTATGAGAGTCTGAGGGTTGGTATATCCTGCATCAGAGATGAGCAACTGAAAGCCATTGAGATAGTCCTCCACCATCTGAGTTCCCTGGTGGTAGGAGGTGCCCTCTAGAGTATTTACCACATCTGCTTCTGTATTTACCAGGAAGAACTGTACCTTGAACTGGGCTTTGAAATCAGCCCAGGCTTGAATGGGAAAGCATCTAGTGTCCACTTTCTGGCAGAAGAGATTCTTGGACCATTTCACTGTATGACCACCCTTGAAGAAGGTAAGGGCCCATAGGATCTTTTTCTCTTTACAGCTAAACTGCTCCAGGGCCAAGCATATGTAGAGGGCACAGGAGTTGAGGAATGCTTGTCTGATGCTATAGTCCCTGTTGAAGTCTAGAGGAGAGGAGAGCTTGGGGCAGGCATAAGTGCAAGGGGTTGCTGGGGAAGAGGTTGCTAACACAGGAGGTAGTGGAGGGAAATTTGTCACCAGAACCAGATGTTGAGAGAGAGTGTTTGTTACCAGCTGCATCAGTTGTTGGAGCTAGGCTGTTAAAGCAGAAAGGGTATTGTTGATATTGGTTTCTGAGTTATTCTATCTCTCAGTGACTTTGTGCAGGTGGTACTGCAGATAGGCCAAGGCATCAGATATACCCTGGGGGGTGTCCACATGTAATATCTACATAGAGTAGAGACATAGAAGGCTGGGTGTGGGCAGTGGAGGGCATTCTAGTGGAGGCTGTCTACTGCATTCTTCCAAGGCTCTATTCAGGAGATCCTATTCTACTGTAAGGGCAACTAGAGCAAAGCTTCCAGGAAGATCCTTAGTCTATAAATATACTCCAGAGTATGTTACAACTCACCTTCCAGGAGAATCCTTAGAGAATAGGATGAGGCTCCTTATTACAAATGGCTACTTACTGATCTGTGATTTGCTGATTTGGTAATCAAAGAGCTCAAAAAAGAGAAGTTAGACAAGTGGCAAAAGATATTGTTAAGTCTGAGGTTTATCCTCAGATATACAGTCCTTAAATACATAATTGTAGTGGTCTGTGCATAAGGATAGCCTACCACATGATCACTACCTATTATTCTACATATAGGAGTGCTATTGTTCTTGAAATAGAGATAACCTAACTGTCTTAGGACAGTCCTTTGTTCTATTCAAGGACAGATAATAATCTATAGATAAAGATCAGTGTCATGTGCAAACATTGAGGACCTTGTATCTCCATGGGATCTTATTGCCTTGGGCTCTATTTATAGCTGAAAGAAGTGTATTGAAGAGAGCTTTACAATGGTTGTTGAAGCAAATGATTATATCAAGTGGTTCCCAAGATATCAGCGATTTAGTGTTTGGTGACTTGGTGATCACTGACTGATCTGCTGATAACTCGGTGAATACTGATTGCTTTGAGATGTTTTTGGTACCATTTGAAATGTCTTCTTAAGGGCTTTTGGTGGCCATTTAGATCATTGAAATCAGTCAAGTATTCCTGGAGTTATGGTCTGAATGAAGTTTGTGACACTCCTGGAAGAGTACTCTATACTATATATACAAGTTCCCCTAGCTATGAAATGTCCTAAGGGTCAGTGTGAGGGGATCACACTAAACTCCACTCCTGAATTGCTAGTGGTGATCCATTGGAGTAACCCTGCACTACTTAAATATAATTACCTAATATTTAATTAGTTTAGTTAGCTTCCTCACTCTCCACCCTGACTGCTAAGACATTCCAAGATAGCTGGACTGGTATATATAGTATAGAGTACCCTTCCAGGAGCCTCATCATATTCTCTGAGGATTCTCCTGGAAGGTAAGTTGTAACATACTCTGGAGTGTATTTATAAACTAAGGATTCTTCTGGAAGCCTACTCTACTCCAGTTGCTCTTACAGTCAGGGTTAGGAATGCAGGAGTAGGCAACTAATTAAATGTTATGTAATTATTATTTAATTAGTGCAGGGTCACTCCAGTGGGCTACTACTAGTGTATCAGGAGTGCAACTCAGTGTAGTCCTCTTACAGCTACCCTATCCAACCAAGAAATCTATATGTCCTTAGAAAAAGAGGAATTATCACCATCACCACCACCATCCATGTCTCACCAACAGTGTTAATGCTAAGTCATGAAGACTCAAGGTTTACCCTGGGTAGATGTTCAGAAAGAACTCAATAGAGTTCCCTGTTGGATTCTCCTAGCTACTTATACAAATGTCTGTTGGTCTATACACCTGTCTTCCATGATCACACAACCCTTACTAATAACTATATATATCTTACATAAGCTTTCCCATGCTATTTATATCCCTCTTGTGTTGTACTCCTGGATGTTATCTATGAGGTTGAGGAATGTATGGGAGATAGTTTTCTTCTCTAGAACCATCTTATAACAAACAGTAACCTGAGATGTCACAGGCTTCTACCCTGCCCCCACCATCCCAAGAAGAACAACTTCTTACTTTGATTGCCAGGTCTGCAACAGCAGATGAATACTATGTTATAACAGCAGGGAGGAAGCCAAGTAGAGATAGCCAAGCCTTCTATATATAGAGGGAAGATAGAGAAAGTGAGTGTATTTATCAATGCAGTTTGCTTATATTTGAGTATAAAGATGACAGGGGAGACAGAGGCAACAAAGATGGCCTGGGTGCTGTCTTATTTGCAGGGAGGAGTAGCTGAGGTATAAAAGGATAACTTGCTAGATGAGCTATCAAAAGGAAAGTCAGAGGTAGAGATGGTGGAAGAACTATTTAAAAAGATAAAGAATGAGTTTGGGTAGATAGGAGAGGAAGAAAGGAAGGTGGAACAGTTGAGAACAATAGAACAGGGGGGTAGGACATGCAATGAGTATGTCCAAGAGTTTAAAAAGATAGCAAGAGGAAGTGGATATAAAGGACAGCCTCTCATTGAAGAATTCAAAAGGGGGTTAAACAAGAGAATTAGGAGAAGGTTGGCAGAAGCAGAAAGTCCCTCCAGCTCAATAGAGGAGTGGTAGAAGAGATTAGTAAGGTTGAATAGAAATCAAAGGCAAAGTAGGGTAGAGAAAAGAATGTTGGGGAGGAACACAGCATGCCCATTGGGATATGCACAAAAAAGAGGAGGATTTGGGGGGGAATCATATAGAGGGAGAGAAGAGTAGATCACATAGAAGGCAGGGATCTAGAACTTCAGAGAGGGATATCAAAACAGGGGGAATTATTACAGGGGGACCAAAATGGGACCAGGACCAATGGTAGTGGATAGAGGAAGTAGGAGAGGGGGATATCAAATTTGTTTCAACTGTGGGGGATTTGGGCATATAGCTGGGGATTGTAGAAGTAGAAGGCAGGGAGTCAGAGAGGGAAGAAGAATTGATTAGAGAGGCAAGTTGTCAAAAGAGAGCAGAGGTTAGTAAGCTCCCAGCTGCTCTCCTATAATAAATACAATGTTTTGAAATGTGTAAAATTGGACAATGGATCAAGTACCCAAAATATTGAGGGAGTAAAAGATATAAGAAAAACAATGAAACCACTAAAAGAAGTATGGATGCAAGTAGGAGTAAAGAAAATAAATACTCACAAAGAGGTATCTGTTAAAGCATTATTGGATAGTGGAGCAACAGGGTTATTTGTGGATAAAAAGTTTATAGAGAAGTAGGGATTTAAGAAGGAGAAATTGGTGAGGCCAATCTAGATCAGAAACATAAATGAAATAGACAATAGTGGAGAAATGGTAATGTATGAAATAGAATGCAACTTGTATTACAAGGGGCATGTAGAATGAGTAAAGATGAATATATGTGACCTGGAGAGGACAGAGGTGATCTTAGGGATGCCATGGCTGGCAGTACACAACCCTGAAATTGACTGGGAGAAGGAGGAGGTGAAAATGATGAGGCATCCACCCCTGTATGGAAAAAACCAGGAAATAGGGAAAAGCAAAGAAAAGAAGCAAGTGAAAAGGGGAGAAAAACCAGATGAGAAAGTTGTGAGGGAACTAGTGCCAAAAAGATTTTGGAGATGAAAGAAGGTATTTGAAAAGGCAAAGTCAGAGTGAATGCCAGTACAAAAGGCCTAGGATTATGCAATTGAGTTAAAGGAGAGATTTGTACCAAAAAAGGGAAAAATATATGCATTGTCAAGGGAAGGGCAGGAGGAAGTGCAGGCATTTGTAGAGGATCAGCTGCATAAAGAATACGTCTGACCATCAAAGTCACCACAGACATCTCTAGTCTATTTTGTGGCCAAAAAGGATAAAAAGTGATGAATGGTGCAGGACTATAGGCATGTAAACCAGTAGACAATAAAAAACAGCTATCCATTACCACTAATTGCCAATTGTTATAAGAGCCCCAAACAGGAAAAGGTTTCCCATGTATTTGAACACTTAGTTCAAAACCTCAAAGCATACAATGGAGTAAGGATATAAATAGTGGGGACTTAGTAAGTCAAATCATGTGACAAGGTCAGGTGGTCATAGAACATTTGGGAAAGGACATGTGATTGTGGGACTCTAGGGTACAGCCACTGTAGTAGTAGTATAAGTAGGGCTGCAATCTAACAAAGAACTCTATTGAGTTCTTCTTGAACATCTATCTAGGGTGATCACTAAGGACATTCACTGTCTATCAATAACACCAATATCCTAGATGGAGTGGGAAGCAAGAAAGTATTTACAAAGTTGGATTTGAGATGGGGATATAACAGTGTCAGGATCAAGGAAGGAGATGAATGGAAGGCAGCCTTTACAATACATATAGGAGTATATGAGCCTACAGTCATATACTTTGGACTCACCAACTCCCCTGCCACTTTCAAAACTATAATGAATGACCTCTTCCAAGATATAATCAACCAGGGAACCACTACAACCTTTATCAATGATAGTATTATAGCAGCAGAGATAGAGAAGAGGCATGATTAGGTAGTAGAGGAAGTATTAAAGCAATTGGAAGAAAATGATCTATTTGTAAAACCAGAAAAGTACAAGTAGAAAGTTAGAAAGGTGGAGTTCTTAGGGGTGGTAATTGGACCAAAGAGAATAGAGATGCAGAAGAAAAAGGTAAAAGGGATATTGAACTAGCCAGTTCCTCAAAATATGAAAGAAGTATAGAAATTTCTAGGGTTAGCCAACTATTACCTGTGATTCATCAAGGATTTTGCCAGAATAGTGGTATCTTTACACCTATTAGTAAGAAAGAAAGAAAAGTGGAAATGGGGAAAAGAATAGGAGAAAGCATTCTAGGGTATAAAGAAAGCATTTACATTGGAACCAGTACTAGTGGTACCAGATCTGGACAGAGAAATGTGAGTGGAAGCTGATGCAACTGACTATGCTATAGGAGAGGTGTTATTGGTGAAATGTGAGAATGGAAAATAGAGGCCAGTAGCATTTATATCTAAGTTGATGAATCCAACCAAAAGAAAATATAAAATTCATGACAAAAAAGTATTAGCAGTAATCAAGTGTTTAAAAGTATGGAGATACTACTTGGAGGGGGTGAAAGTGTAGTTTGAGATATGGACAGACTATAAGAACTTGCAATACTTCATGACTAGTCAAAAGCTAAACCACAGACAAGCCAGATGGGTACTGTACTTATCTAGGTTTGGCTTTATACTTAAGCATGTACTAGGAAAGAGTATGGGGAAGGCAGATAGGTTAAGTAAGAGACCCAACTGGCAAGAAGGAGTAGAGAATGACAACAAGGATAGAACATTGATAAAGCCTGAGTGGATATGAAAAGAAGTGAAACAGAGAAAAGAGATGTTGATTGAGGAGGAAAACTTGAAGGAAAAAATAAGAAAAGCACAAGAGGGGGATGAAAGAGTAGTCAAGATAGTAGAGGAACTAAAGCAGTCAGGAATGAAAACACTAAAAGATGAGAAATGGTCAATTGAGGAAGAACTGGTACTAAAGAAAGATTGAATCTATATATCTGAAGAAGAAGGGCTAAGAACAGAAATAATACAACTGCACTATGACACACCAGTAGAAGGGCATAGAGGAAGGTGGAAAATGACAGAACTAGTGGAAAGAAATTATTGGTGGCCAGGAATGACAAAGGAAGTAGGAAGATATATAGATGGATGTGATGTGTATCAAAGGAACAAGAATTATGTAGAAGCTCTAGCAGAAAAGCTGATACCAAATACAATTCCAGAAAAACCATGGATGCATATTAGCACAGACTTCATTACCAAGCTACTACTGGCCCAGGGATATGATACAATATTAGTAGTATATGACTGATTTACAAAAATGGCCCATTTTATTGCTACTACAGAAAAAACATCAGCAGAAGGGTTAGCAAGGCTGTTCTGAGACCAAGTATGGTGGCTTCATGGACTCTCAGAGAGTATTGTATTGGATAGAGGGCCTCAGTTCGCAGCAGAAGTAATGAAGAAGTTGAATGAGATGCTGGGAATTGAGACAAAATTGTCAACAGCATATTATCTGCAAACAGATAGACAAATGGAAAGAGTGAACCAAGAATTGGAATAGTACCTCTGCATAAGAGCAACCAGAGTGAGTGGGCTCCAGGAGAATCCTTAGTAATATTACACTCCTGAAATATGTTACAACTCACCTCCAGGAGAATCCTTAGAGATTAGGATAAGGCTCCTGGAGTGTACTTCTACAATTTATACTGCTACTGCTGAGGCATCCCTGATCCTATAGACCTGCTAGTCAGGGTCAGGAACCTCCAAGTCAAGCTAAGAGAAATTAAATATTACATAGTAATATTTAATTAGTGTAGGGTTGCTCTGGGCTGTGAGTCTGGTGTCTCAGGGGCAGCATTAGTAGAGTCTCCTTACACTCTGTATGTTTATTGATCATAGGCAGGAGCAATGGCCAGAGTGGTTAGGAACAGTAGAATTTGCCTATAATAATAAAATCCACTCAGCAATGAAGGTCTCACCTTTTAGAGCAAACTGTAGACAAGATCCAAGAATGGGATTTGAAGAAAGGAGGAGAGGAAGGTACAAAGCAGCAGAAGAGTTTGTGGAAAGAATAAAGAGGATTTAGGAGGAAGCAAAAGCAGTGCTGAAAAAGGCACAGGAGGAAATAAAGCAGTATATAGATAGAAAGAGGAGAGAAGAAGAGGAATACTGGAAAGGGGACTTAGTAATGCTAAGCACAAAGAATTTGAAGTGGTAGATGAAAGGAAGAAGAACAGAAAAACTAATAGAATGGTTTGTGGGCCTATACAAAGTGAAAAGGGTGGTCTCAACAAATGCAATTGAGCTTGAATTACCAATTACTATTAAAACACACCCAGTAGTCAATGTAAGTAGAGTACAACTGTATAAACCACAAGTAGAGGACCAGGGGGTAGTACCACTGCAACTAGTAGTTATAGATGAGAAAGAAGCATATGAGATAGAAAAAATCTTAAACAGGAGGAAGGTACAAGGAAGGAACAAGTTTCTAGTCTGATGGAAGGGGTACATAGTAGAGACAGACACATGGGAAGGACAAGAAAATTTAGAAAATGCAAAAGAGCTGATTGAAGAGTTTGAGAGGAAGTATGGAGAAGAGACCAAAGAAATTAAGTGACAGGAACTGAAGGAAGAAGAGGAGAAATTCAGTTGAGAATTACCAAGGGAGTTTATAGCCAAATATCATAATACAGCCAAAATGGCTAATGGATGCATGAGAGAAAATGACTCAAAAGAGATGCACAGGACTTTATAAATAGAAATAAATACAGAATGTATATAAGTAGTATACAGCAATTGAATGGGAACTCTATTGAGTTCTCCTTGTCAACTCAGACTAGGAGTAGTTCTAAGATATCACAGTCTAAGTTCTTATACTAAACTAGTATATAGATGGAGAAGAAAAAGATACAAGAAGGAGAGGGAAAAGAAATAGGAAGAAAATTGGAATAGATGGAAAAGTTCCTTGGAATGAGGAACCTTGAAAGAAGGGCCATGTTATGAGTTGGCTCCAAAGAAGAAAAATATCTCCTGTGCATTCATTAACTTGATAGGGAATTTCCAGAAATATAATACAGGGAAGATATAAATAGCATGGTACAATATTATGTAAGAAATATATAGTTATTAGTCATAGTCTTGTGACCATGGGAAGTGGGTGCACAGACTATGGGATATTTGTATAAGTACTAGTAGAAATCCAATAGAGGACTCTGTTGAGTTCTTCCCTTTCAGTCATTACTGGTTGAGATCAGAGCTTCAGTTCTAAGTCTGTACCCTTAACAACATTTGCAAATTCTAGATATTCTTTGGGGATCTCACTTAGGTTTGGGTTTTTCTCAAGTACTTGGGTTGTCCAGTTGTATGAGGCTGACATATCTGGGGATAGCTAGAACACAATTGATCCTTAAGATCTACATACACACTGGAATGCTATGGCATTAATAAACAATATGGGGGGAGTAATTTCCTTGAAGGGGATTGAGCTACAGTCAGGTACTTCATCTCACTAAGGACTCAGTTGGTCTGAGGATGGATAATTGATGCTAGATTTGGGCTTTTGAACAGGCTTGGATTGGTCTTGAGCTGAAAATACTAACAAGCTTTTTTTCCAGTCGATGATTTGGTTGTGCTGAGTTAGCCAATTATAGCCAAGGACAATTAGGTAAAATCCCTCCAGTTTTGTTACAAAATACTCAAATACACAGGAGTACCCACAAGCAAATTCAATTTGCAGAGATATGACATGAGTTATGTAAGTATTAATGGCACCGTCTATCAATGCAATGGGAAGGGGGGCAATCTCTTGTTGAAGCAGGCCCTTTTTGGCAGCAAAGTCCAAATCCATGAAACAATCAAAAGATCCTGAGTCTACAACCCCCTCAAAATCTCCAGGAACATGAGGTGAGAGGAGGGTAACAAACAACAACTTAGTGTTCAAGAGGGTTGTAGCCTCTAGAAGTAAGACTAGATCCCCAGTGAGTTTCAAGTAGTTGGCTCTCTGGGGAGTAGAAGAACTGCAGGGTCTTTTTTTGACAGGTTAGAGTCTTTAGAAATGACTTCCAGCTGTGCTGTGCATATCTTGATTGTGGCTGGGAGCCTCAAGAGTTGCTTCAGACAGGCTTGTGTGAGGTGACCAGCTTGCCCATAGCACATGCAGAGTCCCTGGGTCATATGATGCTGGTGTTTGGTAGAGGTCAGGTGACTATTGGACCCCAGCAAGTTAGAGAGTGGAGCTGGCAATGTATTGGTGCAGAGAAAGGTACTCTGAGGTACAGGAAAACTTGGCCTTTACTTTGGGAACTGGTCTGGTATTGAGATGCTTCCCAATGATAATAAGGGCCTTCCTGGCTCTGTTTTTTGGTTTTGGAGATTGAGGCTCTGAGTAGTGCAAAGTTTATATCTATCCTCCTATTGACATTTCCAATAATCATTATCAATTCTCATTACAGCCCTCTTTAGGCCCTCAAAGGTTGATATGTCCTTCTGGCTATAGTGCAACTCATCCTGGATCTGATTTGGTAATACACCCTTGACCACCTTCTTCAATGCATAGTCATCCCAGTGGATGTAATTCTGGTATTTTGCAAACCATATAATATAGTTCACTGCCTTATCCTCATTAGAAAAGAAGATAGCTACAATGGTGTTCTCATCATCATTCTCTGGAGAATAGGAGCCAAAAATATTGGAGAGTCTCTAGATGAAGGCAGACCAGTCCTCTAGGAAGTTCAGGTTATGATAGGGATCTGGTTCATTAATAAACAGTTCAAAGTAATCTAGGGCTGCCCCTCTGAGATAGGAGATAGCAAAGAATATTTTCTTTATATTCTCACTTAACTCCTCTTCATATGCTTGGAAATAGATTTGGTATTGGAGGATAAAAGCACACAACTCATCAGGGCTTCCTCTGCTAAATGGGTCTGGCTCCTTTATACCACAGTAATGTCTCTTCTGAGGGGGGTTTACCTGTTGAGAAAAAGTTAGGGGAGTAGTTTGGGTTGGTATTACTGCTGATTCAGGGTATTCATCTTTGAGATTAGTTGGGATGGTAATCTCTTCTTCAGAAGGGTCTCTGATTAGTTTTTCTATTGGTTCTTGGGACAGTAGGTGCTGATTTTGGGCCTGTGAAGCTGTAAGGGATTGTTCAGCTAGGGTTGAGGAGAATTATCTAGAAGTTGCTGAGTGAAGACCATGACATTGTATATAGCACTCTAGATGGGGGTCTGGTATAGTAGAACTAGACATAGTTAAATTAGTATAGAGGGGTACAGCTTTGTTATACTGTTAAGTCTACACTCAAAATAAAAGAAAGGTCTGAACTTGACTGCAACTAAGTATTGAGTCACCCTTTGTACTGGCCCACTGAGTCTAATTGTGAGAGAAAGAGAGATTTTTTTAGAGCAATAGAAGGAGGTCTCAAGGAGACTAAGTTGATAACAAAGCTAAAGTCTAATGTTATATCAATTCTACCTTAGGTACACAAACTCTATGATGGGGTCCTAACTGGTCTGTGCTTAAGAAAAATTCTATGGGGTCCAAGCTGAAGTGAGTATGTGTGGGAGTGACTGTTGGTATCATGTCACATAGTGTCACAAGATCATGATATGTTCCCCAGTTGAATAGCATTTTTGTAGACTTCAGCATGGATAAACCACTTAGCCTTGCTTGAGCACTCCCAGAAGTGGAGTGTTAGTGCAAGGTCATAAAGACTTAGGCTCAACCAAGGTGGTTGTTCAGGAAGAACTCAATAGAGTTCCCTATTAGATTCCACTAGGTACTTATACAAATATTGTCATGACTTGGCAAAATGGCTAAGTCATTATTTATATTTCTTTTCTTTTCTTTTTCTTTTTTCTTTTTATTTGGACTTACTACATAAGAAAGAAGTATGGGAAAGTATTATATAACAATGTTACATATCACAGTCACATATCAGGATATCACAGGGTCATATCACATGAATAACATCACATGATGAGTGTGGGAAAGTAGTGCACAGACCATGTAGTAGTTGTATAAGTAATGTACAAAATCCAATAGAAACTCTATTAAGTTCTTCTTGTTAACTTAGACTTGGAGTGTAATTAAGTCATCTCAGGCTAAGTCACTACAAATATTGGTTGGTCTGTGCACCTGTCTCCTGTGATCACATAACCCTTACTGAGAACTATCTATATCTTATATAAACCTTCCTACACTATTTATATCTTTCCTACATTGTATTCTTGGATGTTTCCCATCAAGTTAATAAACATGTGAGAAATAGTTTCCTTCTTGGGTGTCATCTTATAACATGGCCCCCTCTTCAAGTTTCCTTATCCCAAGGAATTTTTCTATTGTCTTCAGTTTTTCTCCCATTTTCTTTTCCTCTGTCTCTTGTATTCCTTATTCAACCACCCCCATAGTATCTTAGCTGTAAACCTCCCTGGTAGTTCCCTTGAGAACTCCTTTTTACCATTTTCTTCTTCCTGTTGTCTTACTTCTTCAGCTTCTTTCCCATACTCCCTCTCAAACTCTTTAACCAACTCTTTTACATTCTCCAGGTTTTTCTTACTTTTCCAAGTATCTCCTTCTACCATATACCCCTTCCATCATACTAAGAACTTTTTCTTCCCTCTAACTATTCTTTTGTTCAGTATTTTTTCCACCTTGAATTCCTTTTCTCTCTCAATGATAACTGGTTTTGGTGGAGTTTTCCTTTGTCCTTCCACTTGAGGCCTGTACAACTGTACTCAACTTATGTTAACTACAGGATGTATCTTAATAGAACTAGGTAGTTCTAATTCTATAGCATTGGTTAAAACAATTCCCTTGATCTTGTAAGGTCCCACAAACTGCTCTGTCAACTTTTCCAACCTCCTTCCTACTATCTGTCACTTGAGATCCTTTATACTTAATAGTACTAAGTCCTTGACTTTATACTCCTCCCCTTCTCCTTGCTTTCTGTCTATTGTGCAACTTAAGTCAAGTGGACTCAGCAGCTAAGTCTTTGAGGGTTACAAAGAGAACTTAATGGAGTTTTTGATCAATTGTGATGTCTACTTATACAAGTATGCTATTTGCTTTCATTTATATTGATAGTATTCTACAATCAGCCAAGAGGCTGCTGGTTCAATCCTCTTGTCCATCATTCTATAAATAGATCTTCCTTGGTCATAGTCGAGGCAACTCATGACACTGTCTGTATACTTCTTTATCTTCTCCTATGCTTTTCCTAATGCTGCTTTTGCCTTTTCCTGGATTTTCTTCATTCTTTCCACAAACTTCCCTGCTGTCTTGAACTTCCCCTTTCTTCTTCCTTCAAATCCCATTCATGGATCCTGACCATAGTTTGCCTTAAAGGGGGACACTTTTATAGCCAAATGAATTTTATTATTATATGCAAATTTGGTGATTCCTAACCAGTCTGGCCACTGCTCCTGTCTGTGATTAATGAAGACCCTCAGGTGTTGTTCTAGCTCCTGATTGATCCTCTCTGTTTGCCCATCTATTTGAGGATGATAGGCTTTTGACAGTTTTGTCTGGATCCCTAACAGCTCATTCAATTCCCTTATCATTCCCATTGCAAACTGCACTCCTCTTTCTGATATTATGCTTTCTGGAAGACCATGCAATTTCCAGACATGATTCCTGAGTAACCTAGCAAGTCCTTCTGCTAATGTTTTCTCCATAGTTGCTATAAAATATGCCATTTTACTGAATTGATTGCAAACTACTAGAACTGTATTATAATCCTGAGCTAAAGGTAGTTTGGTGATGAAGTCTGCTGAAATATGACTCTATGGTTTCTCTGGGATAGCATTGGGCATTAGTTTTCCTGCTGGGGCTTCACTTCTATTCTTGTAATGTTGACAAGCATCACATCTATCTACATATTTTTCTACTTTCTTTGTAACTCCTGGCCACCAATAGTACCTTGTCACTAATTCTGTTGTCTTCTATCTTTCCCTATCTTCCTCTACTGGTATATTGTGATGTAGCTGTATCATCTCCCCCCTCAGTTTTCTTTCTGGCATATAGATTTGTCCCTTTTTTATGACCACTCCTTTCTCTATTGTCCACTCTTTGTCCCTTAGTGTTTTCATTCCTGCTTTCTTTAGTTTCTCTACTGCCTTAACTACTCTCTCATCCCTTCTTGCACCTTCTGAATTCTCTTCCTCAGATTATTTTCTTCTACCAACATCTCTGTTCTTTTTATTTAACCCAGCTTTATCAATGTCTGATCCTCATTATTGTTTTCCACTCCTTCCTACCAATCTAGTCTTCTACTCAACCCATCTGTCTTTCCCATGCTCTTCCCTGGAACATGTTTAGGAGTGAAACCAGATTGTGATAGATACAATGCCCATCTAACTTGCCTCCAGTTTAACTTTTGACTAGTTATGAAGTATTGGAGGTTTTTATAATCTGTCCAGATTTCAAATTTTACTTTTGCCCCTTCCAAGTAGTGCCTCTATGATTCCAAGCACCAAATCACTGCTAGCATCTCCTTGTCATAAATTTCATAGTTTTGTTCAGTTGCATTTAATGACTTAGAGATGAAAGCCACTGGTTTCTACTTCTCATCTCCATATTTTACCAATAGTATTCCCTCTGTTGTATAGTCTGAGGCATCTACCTTCACTCTTATCTCCTTATCTAAATCTGGGATAGCTAAGACTGGCTCTGTTGTAAACACCTCTTTCAGTCTTCTGAACACTTCTCCCTGCTCCTCTCTCTACTTCCACTTTTCCTCCTTTCTGACTAGTAGGTACAAAGGAGCTGTGATTCTAGCAATATCCTTAATGAATTGTCTGTAGTAGTTTGCAAGTCCTAGAAACTTTTGCACTTCCTTTATGTTTCTTGGCACTAGCTAGCTTAGGACTCCATCCACCTTTTTCTTTTATATTTTTACCCCTCAAGGTCCAATTACCACTTCTAGGAATTCCATCTCCTTTATCTTCCACTAATACTTTTTTGGTTTAACAAATAGGTCATCTTCCTCCAGTCTCTTCAATACCTCCTCTACCAGCTTATTATGCCCTTCCTCAGTGTTTGTGACAACTATTATATCATCAATGAATATTGCTATATTTCCTTGATTGATTATGTCTCAGAACAGGTCATTCATCATGGTTTGGAAGGTGGCCTAGGAGTTTGTTAGACTAAAGTACATAACCATTGGTTCATATGCCCCAATGTGCATTGTAAATGCTGCCTTCGACTCATTGCCTTTCTTGACCCTTACATTGTTGTATTCCTATCTAAGGTCAAGTTTTGTAAATACCTTCTTCTTTCCTACTCCATCCAGGATGTCTGCAATTAGGGGTAAAGGGTACCTATTTTTTATTGTCCACTGATTTACATAATGATAATCTTGTACCATTCTCCTTTTTCCATTCTTCTTTGCTACAAAATAGACTAGTGAGGTCTGTGGTAATTTTGATGGCCAGATATATCCTTTTTGCAGTTGATCCTCCATGAATGCTTGTGCCTTCTCTCTTTCCTCTCTCAACAGCAAATACACCTTTCCCTTTCTTGGCACAAACTCTTCTTTCAATTCTATTGTATGGTCCCACAGCTTTCTGGTGGGCATTCTTTCTGATTTCTCCTTCCCAAATACTTTCTTCCACTTCCAGAATCTCCTAGGTACTAATTCCTCTACTATCTTTTCTTCTTCTGTCTTTCTCACCTGCTTTCTCCCCTGTATTTCTTGCTTTCTCTTTTTATATATTGGTGGACACTGTATCATTTTGACCTCCTTCTTTTCCCAGTCTATCTCTGGGTTATAAGCCACTAGCCAGGGCATACCCAGTATTACCTTTGTCTTCTCCAGGTTGTGTAAGGGGATGGTACAATCTCTAACTACTCTAATATTAGTGAAGAGAGCAGACTTAAATCAGAACAATGTTTAGTCCAGGAGTTCCAATCAATGTTGGGGTAAGGTATTCTACCATACATCCACTAGTATATATATCTACACTAGGTAGTCTATACACATTGCTAAGCAATCACATGACTTGTACATTAATAACTATGTTACCTTATAAGGCTACCTAGTACTAATGGAAAGATGAGAACCAGAGAAAAGGGTTATAAGGAAGGTGGCTGGACAGATCACAGGATAGATTAGGTAATACTCATCTATACTGTGTATGCTAAGCCCTTCTAGATGCAACCATCAAAGTGTCCTTTTACAGGTTGTATACATCTATTCATGCTCTCTCAATATGTCCTTTAAAGAACATATTGTATCCTACCTGATGAGTGATTGCTCCCCCAACATTTACTGTTCCATCTACATTCCTTATCAACAAGGGATTTTTTAACTTCTCTAGTTTATATCCCTTCTATTTTATGAACTTTGTATCCATGAACAGGCCTGTTACCCCACTGTCTAATAGTGCCTTCACTGCTACTCCTTCATAACTCTCCAGCTTTTCTAATCCTACTTTTATCTACACTTCTCTTAGTGGTTGTAGTGTATGCTACACATCTCTTGCTCCCTCAGTGTTGCTGTGACAATTCAATTTATTTCTCAGCTTTTCTGGGTACAATACACTGTACAAATTATTAGAGGCTAGTCAGGAGCTCACTGTCCTCCACTTTCTTTTGCCAACTCTTGCAGTGTTTCTGTTGCCCTCCCCTCTCTTTCCTTTCTCTGCCAACAATTTTTGGCTATATGATTCTACTTTCCATATATGAAGCATGTCCTATCTTCCTCTCTTCCTCTATTAGTATCCATTGCATTGGGGTCCCTTACTGGCCCTAGCTATTCTCCTCTATCCTGATATCCTCCTCTATACCAACCCCCCATTCTCCATACAATCTGGCCTTCTCTTCCTCTATATGACCCTCCACCAAATCCTTCTCTTTACTGTGCATTTTCCAATAGGTATACCACATTCCTTCCCAACATTCTTTCTTCTACCCTACTCTGCCTCTGATTTCCATCCAACCTCACTGCTCTCTCCTGCCACTCCTCTATCATCCAAGGGGGGCTTTTTGCCTCTGCTAATTTCTTCCTAATTGTAGGGACTTAGACTGAGATGTCTTAGAACTACTCCTAGTCTGAGTTGACAAGGAGAACTCAACAGAGTTTCTGTTGGATTGTTGTATACTACTTATACACATTCCATATTTACTTTTATTTATAAAGTCCTATGCATCTCTTTTGAGTCATTCCCTCTCACACATTTGCTTGATTTCCTAATTAAATAAAAAGAAAAAGAAAAGAAATATAAATAATGACTTAGCCATTTGGCTGTGTCATAACACTAATCCCCCTGCTTAACCCCCTTTTGAACTCTTCTATAAGGGGTTGTCCCTCATATCCACTCCCTCTTGCAATCTTTTTAAACTCTTGAACATACTCATTGCACATCCTTCTTCCCTGTTCTATTGTCCTCAACTGCTCTACTTTTCTTTCTTCCTCCACCATTTCCACAAACTTGTTTCTTATTTTACTAAATAATTCTTCTGCCATTTCTACCTCTGACTCTCCTTTTGACAACTTATCCAATAGGTTATTCTTCTAAGCTTCTACCACTCCTTCTTGCATATAAGACAGTACCTAGGCTATCTTTGTTGACTTTGACTCCATCATCTTCATCCTCAGATACAGATGGGCTATATTGACAAATGTGCTTACTTTTTCTATCCTTCTACTAAACAGAGGAGGTTTTGCTACCTCCACCCTTGCTCCTCCACTCTGTTGTAATAGAGTAGCTACCTGCTATTGTAGACTGGCAATTAAGGTAAAGAGTTACTTCTTCTAAGTAAGAAAAGAAGGTGTAGAAGCAGCAGATTGCTCTACAGGTTGTTGTTGTTGTTGTTGAGACATGTATGGTGGTGGTGATAGTGGTGGTGATAGTGATGATAATGATGTTTCCTTGTATGAGGAAGAGCGGTCTTCTTCATCTGAACTTATGACTAGCTACTAACTAGAAGGGTAAAATGATATTATCCCTAAAAAGGGAATCTCTAAGCTAGATGGGCCTTTAAGAGGTTACCACTGTTCCCTTGTGTAGACTGATCACAATGGACCAGTAGCACAGAGCTGATAGTGAAAGACTAGGTATGAGCCTACTTAATATGGAGGTTAGGTCTCAGGCAGGAACATGAGCTTTGTCCAGGCCTTCAACCCACTATCCCTAACTGACAGTGAAGTTCCCTTTACAGCTAGGGCCCACTATCCAAGATGCTTGTGAGCACTGTGCTCACTAGTGAGGATGATGAGAGAGTAAGTGGAATAGAGAGTATTAAGGCTGTGAGATGCAGGGTCAACAATAGATATTGAGTTCTTGTGTTAGTATACAGTTGTAAGGGCTTAGAGCTCAACCAAGGTGGTTGTTCAGAAAGAACTTAATAGAGTTTCCCATTGGATTTTACTAGATACTTATACAAATATTGGTTGGTCTGTGTGCCTATCTCCTATGATCACATGACCTTTACTAAGAACTATCTATATCTTACATAATCCTTCCAACACTATTTATATCTTTTCTACATTGTATTCTTGGATGTTTTCCATTAAGTTGATGAATATGCAAGAAATAGTTTCCTTCTTGGGAGTTGTCTTATAACATGGAGGTAATAATTCTCATTCAAGGTATTAATTAATTTAGTGCACTCCCATTGTCTCTTCCTTCTTAATTGCATGTATAATATAAGGACAAGGTGACTGGGTTATATTTGGCTGTGAAAGAAAAATGCTCATCAGTTAATCAAGAAACTGAGTGTGACACCTCACTTGTAGCCATTAATGCTGAGATGATAGCCAGCTAATCCTGTTGGTTGCTGGGACCAAATTGCCTTAGAGGGTTTAGTTGTCAAGTATAATAACAAAACAGAGGTAGCATTTTGTAGTGGTATTTGATTGAGACAGTAGACACACAAAAGTTAAAGTCCTATTAAATTAGAAAAATAAATGATAATAAAAGGTGTAACATGTGATACAGTATATATTGTATTAACAACTAAGCTGACAAACCACTTGACAGATCACTTGATATCAAATCTTGTGACTCCATTTGACAGTTGTTTGCCATTAGTGTTATATATCAAGGTCATATACCATATACAGATATCATCTCTGATATAGAATGAAACTGGATTAACAATATAGCAATATGACATCACACCTGAAAACTTATTACAGGAATTAAATTCATCCTAGATTTTCTTAGACTGGAATTTCACACATGCACTACATTCTCAGATTTTCTCAGATCCTTATAGGAAGTCACCCAGTATTTGCTTAGTATTTTCAAATCAGTGAGCACTACTCAGTTAGAACTTTAAACAAAATCATTTGTTTGGCTTTGTATTCTTTTCTGCTGTCTGTAGAAATATATTTGCAAACAACACAAACTCATATTCCATGAGCAATTTATCAAAAAAGTAGCTTGCAAGAAAACTCTGTCATTTTATACAAGAGATTTCAGCTAGCCATATAGCCTCACTGATATAGGCAAGTCCATTTCCCCACTCTTGATCCTCTTTTACAAAGCAAAACTCCTTCACTTTCCTGACAAGCAACTCACTTCCCTCACCATCTCTTTTGGCCATATTTCTTTTGGCCACATCTCTTTTGCAGTCATCAAAAATGCTGGCTATAGAAAATTCATCAACTTCTGGTTGACAGGTATGATTGCTTCTACATGTATTTACAAATGAAACACAAGCTCATTGGTCTCTCTGCACAGCCATCATTATTTACATTCATATTGACAATGTATCACAAATGGTCACTTACTGATTTGTGATTGAGTGATTTGATAATCAAAGAGCTCAAAAAAGAGAAGTTAGACAAGTGGCAAAAGATATTGTTAAGTCTGAGGTTTATCCTCAGACATAAAGTCCTTAAATACATGATTGTAGTGGTCTGTACATAAGGACAGCCTACCACATGATCACTACCTATTATTCTACATATAGGAGTGCTATTGTTCTTGAAATAGAGATAACCTAACTGTCTTAGGGCAGTCCTTTGTTCTATTCAAGGACAGATGATAATCTATAGGTAAAGATCAGTGTCATGTACAAACA